>ENA-ORTL01000059-ORTL01000059.1-human-gut-metagenome-genome-assembly--contig:-NODE-59-length-167787-cov-12.5359_pt1 | contig 167787 bp, 152 predicted proteins | sample MGYA00241916_ERZ509196 | MGnify/ENA primary metagenome ERZ509196 (study PRJEB26280, sample SAMEA2338844) | human gut metagenome | biome: human gut; feature: human-associated habitat; material: faeces... | reverse complement strand
CATAGAATTGGGGCGGGATTTTAACAAATCCCACCCCAACTATTGACAAAGAGCCTTTCTTTTTATCTCTGTCATTAAATGATTTAAGCACCATCTGCGCCGGATAACAATAGGCATAAATACAGCTCTTCATAAGCTCCTGCTCCTGCTGGTTCTTACATACGCTGAGAATCATCTCTTTCTCATCCGCCTGCAGGTATGCTTCTGCGCTGTTGCCTCCGATTTCCCGTATCTCCTTATAAATCCGATATTTCTTGTAATAATCCAAACCGCCAAAATACTTTGCCTTAACCGGCTCAGGTACAATATTCAGTTTATACTTGTCAGACATCCTTGCCAGTATATTATGTATCTTCTCACAGTTTTCCCTGGTATTGTTCAAATCAGGCATGCAGTACAAATAGTCCATATGGAACCCCTTCTTCTGTAAACAAATTCTGATGATATTATGACAGATTTTTCCTTTGTATGCAAGGGGTTTTTTAAGCCGTGTCAAGGAGCATCGGCATAACCGGCTTTTGGTTCCGGTTTTTCCCGGAGCCTGGCGGTAATGGTGTGTTTTATTGTCCGGCCGCTTTGGGCTTGTCCAAAACGCCTGCAAACCAGGATTACCCTAACGATATTTTTCGTAACCGCACTGTTCTTTTACTTCTTTGCCTAAAAGCGTAATTGCCTTTTCAGGACAACGGCTGATACACCGGTAGCACATTGTACACCTTTTACCCGCAGCTGCTTTTCCGTTTTTCATAGAAATATTTTCCATTGGGCATAAGGAAACACAAAGCCCGCAGCCAATGCAGCTTTTACTGATTTTCAGCTTATCCGTGTAATCTGCTGTTTTTCCGTAAAACCAAAGACGCTGCCCCAAAAAACCGGCCAAATGGGAAATGAACGTTATGCCGTCTTTTGGATATATCCCTTGTTTTATAAGCAGCGCGGCAGATTCTATCTTTTTATCAGCCAGAATAATGATTTCTCTGTTTTGTTTCAGTGTCTTTTTCAGAAGCTTACTGTCGCATACTGAGTCCGGCATACGGATATGAAGTCCGCCCAGAATAACTGCACCATATTTTTTGAGTAATCTTGCGGTACAGCCAGCGCCGTCACCGCTGAACGCACCCATTGTTGAAACACATAACAGCTTTTTTCCCTTCCACAGACCGGCATTTCTGTGTATAAAATCCCTGACCATATAAGGTGCGTTTGAAAACTGCGTAGGATATCCCAGTATAATCGTATCATTATTTCGTATTGCCTCAACGGTCCCCCGGCTTTCTAAAGGCATGGATTCTGCGGAGGAATCCAGTAGTCCTGTTAATTTTTCAACACAATGCCTGGTGTTTCCCGTACCGCTCAGATATATTCCGATCAATTCTATCCACCTCGTAATGTTCGATTTCACATTCTGCTTTCTATCATTTGGCCATTCATTATATCAGGGATTATGCCATCCCGCTTTCACCGGTAAATTATACCATATTGGGGTCCCTCCGGCAACCGGCATATCAAAACAGAAAAAGTTGTGGAAAACAGGGCGGCATGTTATAATTTTATACACATTCTACCTCTGATGTACCATAAAATACCTGAGCAGGAAGGATTAAAGATATGCTTACCTTTACGGATGCCTCCGGGGAAATCCTTTATACATCACATTATAAAATAATTGACAATATGATTGAAGAAGCGATCCCCTTTAAATATCTGGTCACAAAGGAACAGCGCTGGGCCCCGGCAAAGCAGATAGTTTAAATCGTCGGTTTGATTTTTCTGGTACTCATTTTGCTGGCGGTTGTAATGGTTTTTGTTTTAATAAGTACCCTTGGCTAAACATGGTTCTTATTTAATCGGATGCCTGATAACCGTTTTCCATTTTTCTGGCGCAGTCTTTCTTGCATCTGTCATATATATCTCATGATGAAGCCGTTTACTGTTCATATCATTTACATAACCTTTTTCCTGTATGAATTTATCCATAACGGCCACAGATGCAGGCTCGTCATCAAATGCACCCAAATGCATCATCTGAACGCACAGCCCCTCCTCAATGGTTAAAAATTCTGCTGATGAACATTCTAACTTTTTCTTTTTTTCCGCTGTCTCTTTTGCCCAATCAAGATCCTTTTTCGTTACAAAGTCCGGCAACCGAATAGCGGAAATCCACTGAAAGGAAGACTTATCCGAATAGTCCACCCCTTCCACATTATCCTGCCACCAAAATCCTTCAAGGGGCGGAACAACATATTCAAAAAATCCTTCCATTTTATAATCTGTCTTATAACTCATTTTCAAAGTATAGGCCACTGCATATAAAATCCCCAGCGCCTGCTGATATGCACCGCCCTCTTCATTTGGATTTCCTTTACCCCGGACAGCTATATAATTTACCGGCGGTACAGTTATGATTTCAGGTTTATGTTTGGGCATATAAAACTCTTTATATTCTTTCTTAAAATCAAAAGCCATGGCTCAGTTTCCTTTCTTTAAAATAAATACTGGTTTTACAAACAGTTCCAATCTATGTCTCCTCCCATACAGGTGCCGTATCCTCATACAATTACTCTCAGTATAACAAAAAAGCCGTTTGAAGGAAAGCATTGTATTTAAGTTAAAAGCGGGGCCGCTCCCCCTCTCTTGTTGATTTTATTCAGCTCACCGTATACAATTAGAGAAGCGGTGTTTGAAAGGGAATACGATTACGATGTTAAGATACAACAGCTGATTGGCTGCTGGACCTTAAGGGAAAGGAACCGATAACAGATGAAAAGACTTTTTTTGCTGGAAGATGATTTGAGTTTAATCAGCGGGCTTTCCTTTGCTGTAAAAAAGCAGGGATATGAAATAGATGCTGCCCGTACCATACTGGAAGCTGACACATTATGGGCAAATGGATCCTATGATTTGGCTATTCTGGATGTAAGTCTCCCCGATGGTTCCGGTTTTGATTTTTGCAGGAAGATTCGCCGTATGTCAAAAGTACCTGTCATGTTTCTTACTGCTGCCGACGAAGAAACAGATATTATCATGGGGCTTGATATGGGGGGCGATGATTATATTACAAAGCCCTTTAAGCTGGCTGTATTTTTATCAAGAATTAACGCACTTCTTCGCAGGAGCGAAAATTTTAATACAGCTGCTGCAGAAATCAGCTCCAACGGCATTCATATTCAGCTTCTGAAAGGAACGGTATATAAAAACGGAAAACGGCTCGACCTGACAGCCAGTGAATATAAATTGTTATGCCTGTTCATGGAGCATCCTGACCAGATACTTTCCCCGGACCAGATACTAAGCAAATTATGGGATTGCAGCGAACAATATATAGATAACAGCTCCCTTACGGTGTACATCCGCAGGCTCCGAACAAAAATCGAGGACAACCCCGGAGCACCGGAAAGGATAATCACGGTCCGCGGCATGGGGTATAAATGGAATACAGCAGACTGAGGTGTTATGATGAAACTATTTGCCAACCGAAGAATCAAATTTCTTTTTGCCGGTATTTTGTGGTCCATCTTAGCTTTTACATTGATTTCAGCGCTGTTAGCAGGCTTTGAGGTCAGGAATGCGTCGTATTGCATCCTATTTAGCAGCCTGTGTATGGGGGCTATAATATTAATGCTCTGTTTCCGGTATTTCAGAGAGCAGCATACAATCATGGAAAACGCCATATCACAGATAAAGGAATCTATTTCCGGCAACAAAGATGTTACCATTGAGTGTAATGACGAGGGCGAACTATACAGACTGTTCCATGAAGTAAACTCTTTGGTCTCTATCTTGAATGCCCATGCCGTAAATGAAACAAACTCAAAGAAATTTTTGCAAAATACCATATCAGATATTTCACACCAACTAAAGACACCCCTTGCCGCCCTAAATATTTACAACGGCATTATACAGGACGAAGGAAAAAATTCTCCGGTTATTCAGGAATTCAGCCTGCTTTCCGAGCAGGAGCTGGACCGCATAGAAACACTGGTGCAGAATCTTTTGAAAATCACAAAGCTGGACGCAGGTACGATTATATTAGAGAAGTCTTTAGAACATGTGTCCGAACTCGCAGAAAACGTAAAACAACATTTCCTGTTTCGCGCCCAAAGGGAGGGAAAAGAAATCTGCTTATCCGGCAGTGGAGAAATTACACTTTTATGTGACCGTACCTGGATCATCGAAGCTGTCAGCAATCTTGTCAAAAATGCCCTCGACCACACTGAAAAAGGCAGTTTTGTCCGTATCGAATGGCAGGCGTTTGCTTCTGTTGTCCAGATTACCATAAAGGACAATGGATGCGGCATTCATCCCGAAGATTTGCACCATATTTTCAAACGGTTTTATCGGAGCCGGTTTTCCAAGGATACACAAGGAATCGGTCTTGGTCTGCCGTTAGCAAAAGCGATTGTGGAAGCCCATAACGGTACGATTGAAGCAGACAGCACATTAGGCATCGGCACCTCCATCACAATAAATTTTCTAATTCCTTCCAAATTCTAATTCCTACAAAATTGTAGGCTTACAGTCATATTGGCGTAGGATTGCTCTGTTATATTGGGATTATCAAAACAGAAAGAGGCGTTTATACCATGAATTTATTAGAAATCAACCATATCTGCAAAACCTACGGAAACGGTGACGCCGCTGTGCATGCACTCAGGAATGTCAGTTTTTCCGTTCCCAAAGGCGAGCATGTGGCTATCGTCGGAGAATCCGGATCCGGCAAAAGCACGCTTCTCAATCTGATAGGCGCTCTTGATACACCCACATCCGGCAAAGTAATGATTTGCGGCAACGATATCTTTTCCATGAGCGACCGCAAACGTACCATATTCCGACGAAGAAATATAGGTTTCATCTTTCAGGCCTTCAACCTTATACCGGAACTGACCGTTGAGCAGAATATTATCTTTCCGGTGCTGCTTGATTACCAGAAACCTGACAGGCAGTATTTAGAAGAACTGCTTACAATACTCAATCTGAAAGAACGCCGCAATCACTTGCCCAGCCAGTTATCCGGCGGGCAGCAGCAGCGCGCTGCAATCGGACGCGCCCTTATTACGCGTCCGGCGTTAATTCTGGCTGACGAGCCAACCGGAAATCTCGACACACAAAACAGCAGCGAAGTAATCGCGCTCCTGAAAGAAGCGTCAAAAAAATATGAACAGACCATTATTATGATTACTCATAGCCGCAGTATTGCGCAAACCGCGGACAGGGTATTGCAGGTATCAGACGGAGTCCTTACTGATTTTGGGAGGTGCCGCCAATGAAAAGCTATCTAAGCCTTATCCCTATCTCCGCAAAGGTCAGAAAACGGCAAAACAGCATGACACTTTTATGCATTGTATTTGCTGTCTTTTTGGTAACAGCTGTTTTCAGCATGGCTGATATGGGTGTCAAAATGGAGCAGTCCCGATTGCTGGAGAAGCATGGAAACCTGACCCTTCAGGACCTGCTAACTAATACAATGGCCCAAACCCTTTTTCTGACAGCAGGTGTATTGTTCGTGCTGATATTGACAGCGGCCGTATTGATGATTTCCAGCAGCATGAACAGCAATATAACCCAGAGAACAAAGTTTTTCGGAATGATGCGCTGTCTTGGTATGAGCCGTCAGCAAATAATCCGTTTTGTGAGACTGGAAGCCCTGAACTGGTGCAAAACCGCTATTCCCGCAGGCGTTGCGCTTGGAATAGCAGTCACATGGTGCCTGTGCGCTGCCCTGCGTTTTATTGTCGGTGAAGAATTCTCCGGCATCCCTCTTTTCGGCATCAGCATGCCCGGTATTGTCAGCGGAATCGTTGTGGGTATCGTTACAGTATTACTCGCCGCAGGAGCTCCCGCAAAACGGGCTGCAAAAGTATCTCCTGTCACAGCCGTTTCAGGCAATTCACAAAATGATGGTAATGCACACCACACAGTAAATACACGCCTGTTTAAAGTTGAGACAGCGCTTGGCATTCATCACGCCCTGTCTGCAGCAAAAAACCTGATACTTATGACAGGTTCATTTGCCCTCAGTATTATTTTATTCTTAAGTTTTTCTGTTCTGATCGATTTTGTCGGCTATATTATGCCGCAGTCAGCCGGCACATCTGATATAAACATTACAAGTATTGACGGTTCAAATACAGTCAGCAGTGATTTGCCTGATACAATCATTGGAATGCATGGGGTAAAACGCGTTTACGGGCGCCGAAGCAGTTTTGATGTTTCCGCAGGATTACATTCAGGTGGGGCTAAGATTGATATTGTCTCTTACGATGACTTTGATTTGGACTGCCTTGTAAAAGATGGTATGCTGAAAAAGGGCAGCAATATTTCAAAGGTATACGGAAACAGCAAATATGTGCTTGCGGTCTGGGATAAAGACAGCACATTGGAAATCGGAGATAAAATAGATGTTGGTAATGAAGAGCTTGAAATCGCAGGCTTATTAAAATATAACCCTTTCAGCAGCAACGGTCTTACAAATGGAGAAATAACCCTTGTTACCTCCGGCGCTGTATTTACCCGTCTGACCGGCATCACTGACTACTCTCTCATCATGATACAGACAGCAAAGGATGTGACAGATGAAGATGTGACAGCAATCCGCAGCATATTAGACCAAAACTGCGTATTAAAGGACCTGCGTGGCCAGCACAATTCCGGCACTTATTTTGCATTTGTATTCTGCATATACGCGTTTTTAGCAATCATTACGCTGGTTACGGTGTTGAATATCGTAAACAGTATTTCCATGAGCGTATCCTCCAGAATAAAATCATACGGAGCAATGCGGGCGGTTGGGATGGACCAATATCAGATTACGAAAATGATTGCGGCCGAAGCCTTTACCTATGCTTTAACCGGCGGCCTTGTGGGTTGTGCAGCCGGTTTGCTGATTTACAAGCTTTTATATGACATTCTCATAATCTCTCACTTCAGCTACGCTGCCCTAAGTCTGCCTGCCGCCCCTTTACTGATAATCCTTTTCTTTGTTTGTATGGCAGCGATTGCAGCCGTTTATGCCCCTGCAAAGCGAATGAGAGACATGGAAATAACAGAAATCATAAACGAATTGTAGCTGCGTTATTGTTGCAGCTGCGTTATTGGCATTATGCGCCGGGACTTACCACCGGGACGGGAAGCCGGTCCGGGGGAGGGCGGGGTTAAGTCCGGGCTTGGCCGGTGCAAAGGCTGCGAAACAGGGAAATCATTTTCCGTAAGTTTCGCAGATTCCTGCCCTGGCCTCCTGTACCAAACCATATCATATGGTTTTATCTTTCGCCTTTGCCGTTCCCGGTTTTGTGTTCTGCAAATTTGTCAATCAATTCAACCTTAGACGTTCTCCCCATCCACTCATAATATTGACGCCACAGCGCCAATCCCTGTAAAGGGACACGCTCTTTGCCTATGGTGATATACTCAGTAATTTGGTCAGGTTTAAGGGAGCAATCGTGTTCCATGCAGTTATCTACTATAACAAATCCAGCTATCACATCTATTTCCACTTCATCCACGGTAAACTCTATAAAGGTCCTGGTCTTAAATTGAGGATCAGGGCTGGCAGCACCCATAGTTCCCATGTTCAAAAGAATGTTTTTGCATCGTTCAACATCTTTTTCATCAACCATGATGTCGATGTCATGAAACACCTCTGCCACTCCTTTAAAATACAAAAGCAGTGATGCACCGATAGCCCATAAAAGATTATCTTTGTTAAACTCTGCTGCTATTTTTTGTAATACATCCATCTTTTTCTGAAGATCATTCACGTTTAACCTCCCCTTGCAGATTATTCTGAATCTGCGCTCTGCAATCTGCCCTCTGCAATCTATTCCCTCAATCCTCTCTCTCAGTCTTTCCTTTCCATCCTTCAATATTGCTCATGGTTTCGTAACAATATTTTGTTGTGTGGGGATATTCATTCTCGGATTTACCATGTACTCTTGCCCACGCAAAAGCAGGAACAGACAGAATAGATTCAAATGACAGGCTGCCTTTCAGTTTTCTTCTGCCGCTGACAATGTCGTTGTAATACCGTTTGGAATTAATTAATGCAGCACATCGAATATATAAAAACTCATCCGCAGAAAAACTTCTGTCCTTATAAATGTCCCCTGCAATTTTCTGAGTGTCTAACGAATATAAAAGCTCTGCCATGGTATCATGGAACGCAAAAATAAGGTCATCTCCCCAGGCAGCAAGCAATGTGACAAGAGGTTCAATGACAGCAATATCGTCCCCTTGCTTTTCCCAATCCAGACAGGCATCTGTCAAATGAAAAAAATCAATTGCCGACATTTTCTTCTCATATAAAATAGCCTGAATAAAAATGGGCGGTTTCCCCGGCCCAGAAGTATAATATTTTCTCTCTTTTTTAACTTCATTGTCTTTATCCATATTTTGTCTCCTTAAAATGCGGCTCTCCGTCCCCCATCACAAGTAACCCGGCTTATTCATATGGATACTCTGGCTCGATTTCATAATGTACATCAAAGGGTTCAAGCCTGCCGTGCATTCTCCACATATCATAGGCGCTCCCGGCCGCAATCAGATTCCGCTTCTGCGTCAATTATACATTCCACCGCCATTTGAAATGTCGGCATATTGCCCCTTTCCATTCCTTCATAAAATAAATTATATCATATGGCGGGTGTATGCAGCAACAGGCAGATAGGGACGTTGCGGAATCCCAGCGGCCATGCTATACTTTTGTTGAAGTCAGACAAACTGTTTATGATAGGGTATACCCATGGCTGAATCACATTTGAAAAGAGGAAACATATGCCCGTATTAATGAAAGACAAATATTATAATTACGATTCGCTTCACGATTTGGCTTCGCGTGTTAAAGCTGTCTTTCCCTCATTCCAGGAAAATGATTTTGTGGACCATATTATGAACGAAACATGGGATGCATTGGAACTGAAGGCCCGTATGCGGCAAATCACTATCAATTTAGGAAAATATCTGCCGGCAGACTATAAACAGGCACTGGGTATTATAGACCAGGTCATTGCCGGGTATCCTTCAGGGTATAACGATAATGCACTCATATACTTTCCGGATTTTGTTGAAGTCTATGGACAGGATGAATGCCATTGGGACTTGTCAATGGCCGCCATAGAACGATATACCCCGCTTTCAACTGCGGAGTTTGCCGTAAGACCGTTTATTATAAAGCAAGAAGCGCGCATGATGCAGCAGATGGCTGTCTGGGCCAGGCATGATAACGAGCATGTGCGGCGGCTTGCCAGCGAGGGCTGCCGTCCCGCCCTCCCCTGGGGCCAGGCATTGACCAGCTTCAAAAAGGACCCGTCGCCGGTACTTCCTATTTTGGAGCAGCTGAACACGGACCCATCACTGTATGTCCGCAAAAGCGTGGCCAATCATTTAAATGATATTTCAAAAACCCATCCTGGCCTGGTTACAAAAATCGCAAGAGATTGGTATGGCAGGCATGAGTATACGGATTGGATTGTAAAACATGGATGCCGGACACTGCTTAAAAAAGGAAATCAGGAGGTGCTGGATATTTTCGGGTACCACAATGCCGGTTCCGTGGATATCGCTGATTTTACGTTAGGCTCTGCGTCTATTTCCCTCGGAGAAAATATGACGTTTTCGTTTACAGTTTCGGCAAAAGAAACAACAAAGGTACGGCTGGAGTATGCCATGGGCTATGTAAAAGCAGATGGAAGGCTGAGCCGGAAAATATTCCAGATATCGGAGATTTTGTTAAAGGCAAACCAGAAAAAGACATATATAAAAAAACATTCCTTCTCAGATTTAAGGACAAGGAAACATTATCCGGGAACACATTCCGTCACGCTTATTGTCAATGGCGCTGAGCAGGATACCTTGGATTTTGAATTGACAATATAGGTATTGGCTTTATTTATTACCGCAGCATAATACTTGATAAACTCAAATTTTCGGAGGTAAATATGATACTTGATACAGAGAGATTATATCTGCGCGAGATGAATCAGTCCGATTTTGACTCTTTATGCAGCATCTTACAGGACGAGGATACCATGTATGCATATGAAGGTGCATTCAGCGATGATGAAGTCCAGGAATGGCTGGATAAACAAATTTTCCGTTATCAAAAATGGAACTTTGGTTTATGGGCAGTCATTCTAAAAGAAACCAATGAAATGATAGGTCAGTGCGGACTTACAATGCAGCCGTGGAAAGATACGGAAGTGCTTGAAATAGGTTATCTTCTTGCGCGGCCGTACTGGCATAAAGGGTATGCCATCGAAGCAGCAAAGGCGTGTAAAACGTATGCTTTTGAAATATTAAAGGCAGATGAAGTCTGCTCTATCATCCGGGATACAAATATAGCTTCCCAAAACGTAGCCATAAGAAACGGTATGACAATGACCGGCACATGGACAAAACATTACAGAGGTGTGGATATGCCTCATTACCGTTATGTGGTATCACGATGATATAAGCCAAAATTGTGGAAGGCAGGAATAAACAATGAGCAAATACAACGCCCTGTGGGAGTATGTACAGAAGAACGGAAGCCAGTCATTCAGGCTTACCTTTGAAGAAATACAGGATTTTGCCGGCATATCCATAGACCATTCTTTCCTGAATTATAAAAAGGAACTGACGGAATACGGCTATCAGGTCGGCAAGATTTCCCTGAAAGAACAGACCTGGCAGGGATACTTAAAACTGAATTTTCCGGGATAAATTATACCATATGGCAAGTGCATGCGGCAACAGGCAGCCGGACGGGGAAACCGTTGAACCGTTGAAACCGTGGGACTGTTGAAACCGTTGTGGAAATCAGGGGACCATGCTATACTTTTATAAGCGGATAGCGTTTATAAAAAATCGTAATTCGGAGGATATACTTAATGAAAAATGTGCTTATTATTTCAGGTAGTCCCAGAAAAAAAGGGAATTCTCAAAGATTATGTGAAGAATTTAAAAAAGGAGCTGAGGATAAAGGAAACTCTGTGGAACTGATTCGGTTAGCAGAAAAGAAAATAGGATTTTGTAAAGCATGCGATGTTTGTATGAAAAATAATGGCACTTGTGTTCAGCAAGACGATATGGCTGAAGTTCTGGAATCTTTTAAAAAAGCAGATGTTCTGGTATTAGCAACACCTGTATATTTCTACGGTATTTGCGCTCAAATGAAAACATTTATTGACAGGACATATCCTATATGGCAGCATTTAGGAGAAAAAGAAGTTTATTATATTATTTCCGCCGGTCTGGGCGAAGACATAGTAAAACGTTCATTAGGTGATTTGGACGGTTTTGTCGAGCATCTAGAAAAACATGAGATAAAAGGACGTATTTATGCAACGAATGTTATGGATGCAGGAAAAGTCTGTGGAACGCCTTACATAAATATAGCTTATCAAATGGGCTGCCATATATAAACAGAGGGCTTCCTGTTCACAGAGACAGATTTAAGCCGCATGCCGGAGGCTGGATCTGACTCCCGTGATGAATGTCATTACTTGATTGGCATATGGGACTATAGCGAACTTGGAAATCATAAAATGGACTTGGAGTGAATGATATGGGGATTTTCAAGAAAACTTTTAGGATGATTTTTAAGAAAAATAATGGTAGTGAGAAGAAACATAATAATACGCTTGAAGAGGATATTCATTTGGCGTCAGATTGGGTGGTTAAAGCGCTAAATTCATCTGGCTACAAGGCAGACTATTCTTTAGAAAGCATGAAAGAAATCGACAGATTTTTTGATGAGCAGAGTTCCGAAACAGGGCTGCTTTCAAAAAACCGTGGTGAAATCTTATTTGGTCTAGCTTCATATATTGGAGAATCTGCTATCAAATTATATGGTGGAGAATGGAATACTGATGATAGCGACCCACAGGGAGAGATACATATTTCTGTCAAGTTAGCGGACGGTACTGTCATTTGGCCTGTTATCAGATGTATGAAACGATATGAACATGGGTCTGAAGAAAGTATTTATGCCTATCTTTTTGTTCTAAATAGTTAATTTGCCAGACGTCTCCCATCAAAAGTTAAGCTTTCCGATTCCTTCAGTAACCTAGAGAACGCGGCCATCTCCAGCACAAAACAAAGCTTTTATCGGAGGACAGATTAATGAAACGAATGGGTAAAATTATTATCGCCGGACTTTGTTTGGGACTGCCGTTACTCTTTGTAAAAATAGTATTTCAAATCCCAGATGACTTATTTTGGAAGTATTATCTGATTTGCGGAGGAATCGCAGTTGTTGGCACAGCAGCATTCAACCTCCTCTACAACCGGCGTTATCTGAAAAAGATGCAGGCAGCCGTACATCTGTTGGAATCCAACCGCGCAGAGGAATACATCACAGAAGTGGAGTCAATGCGCCGTCTCGCCAAAGGTCGCTTTGCAAACTGCATGCTTACAATCAATTTGTCAGCAGGATACTGCAAACTCAAACAATATGACAAGGCTGCCGAACTATTGGAAAGCATATCAGATGTGAAACTGTCCGGTGATTTAGAATTGGTTCATCGTCTCAATCTCTGCCTTTGTTACTTCTATCAAAAACAAACAGGCCGTGCAATGGCATTATACGAAAGCAGCCAAAGGATATTAAATCCATATCGGAACAGCAAGTTATATGGGGGAAATATCGCTGTACTCGATATTTATGCAGCAATCGGCCATAAAGATTATGCCCGTGCCGCAAAATTGCTGCAAACAGCCAGGAGCACATGGGATAATCCTCGTTTCTTAGATGACTATCGCTATTTGGAAGAAAACATTCATCAGACCCAATGACCTTGAATACAGTAACAGGTGACGGTATGGTGAAGGAAATACATATCAAGGCAGGTCCAGAGAATCATTGGATGAATTATATAAAGCCCAGCAGATTGATGGTATTGTTTTAGAACGGGACTGGGAATGTAGTGTCGTTAGCTGCGCCAAGGTATCGCGCAAATAACCTTGGCCCCAGGAAACCGTTTCATCCGGGATATGCTATTTAATGAAAGGAATCACACAATATGGGAACGTTCAGAAAAATCATAGTGGACAATTCAGAATATATGTGGCTTTTCCGATATGACGATTATGATTATCAAAGGATTCCATACCTATTGATAACTACAAAAGCGTTCCCCAAAGCTACCCTGCATATCAATTTCCCAATCAAGGATCACTTCCTGCTCAACAGCGGCCTCCCCGCGGTTTTTCAGGGACAGCGAGTGAGCATAAATTTAAACCAGCCATTGTTCGTTTCCCAGATAATACAACAGTGCAGTAAACAGATAGATTTATCCAACCTGACCGGTTATCATTATCTGAATGGATTAGATATCTTAAAAACAATCGGTTATGAATTGTTTTGGTAACTTTCAGTTTATATAGGCGTTAAGCAGGATTTTATTTGGTAACTTGTGTGACAGGCTAAAAGCGAAATGTGAGCTTCCTGAGTTGAATGGGATGATCAATCGGATGAAAAATCGGGGTTGATAAAGATAATGAGGTAAAAGTAAATGAAAGAACTTGTCGGGGACAAATTCTATACAACTTTGTCTGAAAAATATAACGAACTTCTGCTTGACTATGTTTTGCTCAGTTGGGATGAGGACTATCACGGGGCAGAATCTCACAAAAAAGCTGTAATTGAAGCAATATTGTCAATACTTAACACAAGGCATCGTGTAGGCAACAACATAAAACATCCTCTGTTTTATGTGCATGAATCAGACATGCAGTGTATTGAATGTGACGCAGGTGCGTTCTTTTATGAGGATAACAGAGGACGGTTTAATAAAGGAGTCTCTGAAACGCCAGAGAAGATGAAAATGAACTATTGGCTTGCTTTTTCAGGGCCGCCTTATGGTATCCCCTACAGCAAAGAGGACTTTCGTAAAATCAATGATTTACTATTTCCTATACCGTTTAGAAAGGATTTGGAGATATTTAGCTGGAATGATGATTTCTCAAATTATTTTGATGATGGTAAAGAATGGTGGGGAACTGCTCTTTGGAGTATATACGATAAATGGATGAACCGTTTCGTCATTATAGGAGCTTCATTGACAGACTAATAGCTTTAAGCCGGTGGTAATAATGTGCAGAATCAGCTAAAAGACAGGGTTTTCCATATCGTATGTTAGGGCAGCGTGAGGGTTTGTCCGTATGGTTGACGATCTGCCTGTGAACTAAATTCAACTATGTGAAAGAAGGTCTTTCGTGGATACACATGATAGCCTGGGGCAAAGGGGCCTGGGAGATTTCATGCATGCAAAAAGGACCCAACGTATGGTTTTCACATACCTCAGTCTATTATTTTTACTTTTTGAGCCCCAAAACAGCACATATATAACAGAAATCAGCCTCCCGGCCCTCTGTCTCCTGCTTTTAATTGCCGGATTAAGAAAAACACACTGGAAGGACCGCTTGCAAAGAAAAACGGCAGGAACGCCGCCCTTTTTCATGTTCTTGCATGTTGAACCGACAAGAAATAATCCCATGTACAATAGGTATCGTCATGTTCTACCTGGATTGAATAGCCTGCACACGCCAGGTATTGGTTGCAAAGCCCCATTTTTTCTTCCAGGTTATCCCGTTCATCTATATCTACATATAGATCCCGAAGATAGTCTACAATAAGGTGGAATTCAGCTTTCGGCAGTTTTTTCTGCAGGAACGCTACGACTTTTTCAGTAACATCTTCCTCATATCCGCCTATCTCTAAAAAATCACCCTGTATGACTGAATAATACAGCCAGAAAGGGACCTCCTCTAAGGAATCTTCCTCTTCCAGAAAATCCTCAAACTCCCACTGCTCTTTAATTCCAAGCATCAGGTCAACCGTTGGTTTCTGGGTCCGGTAGAGTTCCATATAATCCTTTGCTGTAAAAATAGTCTGAATGCGCTGTTTTTCAACCATATCCTTCGTTTATCCTCCATTATCCATGGCAAATAGCCTGGGGTTTGTATGCCCTTGTATATCCGGAAACCCAGGTCAAACGCCAAAATGTATCATATATTTCTCCCTACAGATTGCCTCGCATATTTTAACAGCCAGGGCTGCCAGCTGCTCATCCCTGTTCATCCTTCTATCCGCTATCACTATCTCCTGGAATGCGGGGAGGGATTCCGGCAGTATCAGGGTAATGCCCCACCTTGTGAGCCCAAAATACGCCCTTGCCATGCCAGCACCTCCCCTATATACTCTGTTTATGTGTCCTGTTCCTCTTTTATCCATATGGATACTCTGGCTCGATTTCATGATGCACATTAAACGGCTCAAGCCTGCCGAGCATTTTCCATATATCATAGGCACTCCCGGCCGCAATCAGGTTCCGCTTCTGCATCAATGCCCGTTTTGCCTGGAGATAATTCACATTCATGACCTTTGCATATGCCTTGATTTCCTCCAGGCTGCAATCATCACCTCTTAAAACCATATATAAATGGTATACTGTAGTATCTGAGTGAATCGGACTGAAGGAAGTCACAGCCTCCCCCAGATTTTCAAAACAGGAAAGGAAAACAGCTTCTGGTAATACAATTGTTTCCCCCAGGTTGTCCGTCACTTTCATAACGTCAATTATATAATCAAATGCGTAATCCAATCCAACCGTGAAATTTCCATATGGAGGCAGCCGGCGGCAAGCACACATCGGGCAACGGACACATTCAAATAAAGACTTACCATCATATCCCATCTGTCTGACGCGCCCCCCTTATCAATCCTTATCAAACCACGCAACCAGCTCCATTGTGTTCTTGGGCTTGGAGCCATCGTAATAGTTCACGTCCTCTGTAATCCCGCCTTCCTCGTTGCTTGGCTCTATCTCCAAGTTCATGGCGTATGAGGTTCCACCAAAATCAAGGGCTTTCTTCCCCTTTCACAATCCACATTCATTAAATTATATCGCTTCCCCAACGCCTTCCAGGACGGACATCAGGCTTGCATATGAGGCTTCACTTGCCGCCCCATAAAGCATCTGCAGTTCCCCGTCCCCATGCAGTTCCCAGTCTCCACAGTCCATGACGGCCACCATATTGTCCGGCTCATTGCTATAGAGGGTAATACGCATGCCGCAAAGCCAGTTTGTTATTTCAAAAGGAAGCTTCGTGAGCTTAGACTGAATCAGCCCCAGCTCCTCCTCTGTCAACCAGTAGAATTCTTCCGGATTGCATTCAAAGGTAAAAACACACTCATAAGCCAGTACGGCAGACAGGAACTCACTGGTCGTGGGCGCGCAAAGGGTCCAGTTTTTATCATCCTCCGTTACATAAACCGGAGGGTCCGGCAGCATCAAATCCTCCCTGCGGATTCCGGCCCGGCATACTCCCTGGTTCTCATTCAGAAGAATCAAGTATTCCGGTTCCCACAGCCATTCCCACTTCTGGAAATGTTCTGGCAGTATCCATGTGTCCTGAACACAGTGGAACGCCTTTGTCCGCCCGGCGGCACGGTAATAATCCTCCAATACCTGCGGCAGAGCGCCGAATAGCTCCTTCAAATATGCAATTTCATTCTCCGTATACCCCTCCAATGTATCCACTGCATAAAGCGACTTGAACATCTCCCAAAAAGCCGATATCATAATATCCTCCTCATTTTCTATTCATTGTCAGCTCCTGTACGCCGAAATAGGAGCCCCTTCTTCCCCTCGGTTATGGGCTGTATATCATATATGGAATCTTCATAGCAAGCCCTTGAGTCCTCCACGATAGCAAAAGGCCAGGCGTTCGGGAATCCTCCCTGTGCCAGTTCCGCAAGGCCGGCTGAGTCATCCTCAATTTCCAAGCCCGTCTGTATGGCCCTGACAGGAGGGAATTGCCATATCCTTTTGGAGAATCCCAGAAGTTCCTCAATTCTTTCTTCCTTGAATCTGACTGGATATCCTTCCGCCAGGACATCTGATTCCGGTATGATGATTTCATGGGTAAACTCCCCGTCCTCTGGGTAATTGTTCATCCAGAACCCCCGCACCTCGGAATAACCGCCAAACTTATATATCACCTGCTTATAATCGTGTGAATGGTGCTCCGTGAACCCAAGGTTAAAATCCTCTTCCAGCTTCCGTTGGTTCCATTCGGTGGTCTCTTCCAATGAATCCTCCTCAAATCCCCAATAGCCTGATTGGAATCTCATTCCCGCTTCATCAAGCAAGGCATAGAAATCCTTCACAAATGTGGGATAAAGCTCATCCCTTCTGAACTGGACTGATAGATTGAAATACGCCGGCATACCGCTTCCTCCCTCTCGTTCATGGGATAAATTATATCATACGGCAAGTATATGCGGCAACTGGCAGATGGGTGGGGAAACTGTTGTGGAATCCGAATGTACATGCTATACTTTTATAAGCTGATAGCGCCATATAAACAAATCGGAATTTTTTAAGAAGGCAATAAGTATGGATAATCTTTCCATTCATTTTCTTAATGATGATGAGCAACTGGCCACGCAAGAAGCAGTAAATAAATTGGTTTTCAATAATACCGGGGCTAATGACGAGGCCCAACTGGAAGCCCTTGCTGAACATCTGGGCGCTATGGAGTGGAAATAAAGATATTGTGAGGGATAATAACATGCCAATACAGAATACGAAGATGTCTGCAAAAGAAAGACGCATTTTCAGATATACCCGGGCAGATGCATGGGAAACCACAATATCCCAGGTCGATGTGATGGAGGGTGTGGAAAAAGGGAATGTAAGGTGTCTATATTTTGTTACACCTAGATTGCATGCAAATACAATCGTTGATTCCTGCACTATCACTATCAGTCAAAACCATATTGATATGATTCGGGATGCCATGCTCACCCGCCTGGAGGTCTGCAAATATAAGGAAATAGAGTTCCCTGTGGTATTGGATGGATTCATCAATACCTTTGAGTTTGCACCTGAGGAATCCTTTTCCAACATAATTACTGTTTTCAACATTTCCGCATTTAGGGATAATGTTGATGTGGCTATCATTGGCAATCCCCCATATAGGGGGAAAGAGGTCCTTAAATTGTATGATGATATTTCAAAAATACTTTCAGATAATGGGGTGAGCCAGAAATATCTTGCGTTGGATTCCTCTATATTTCCGTAATAGCAAACCATCTGTTTGATGATAGAAGCTTACCAGAATTCATAGGAGGTTCTATATGAATATAAAACTGTTTTGGAAGGCAGTTTTGGAACAGGACAGGGCTGCAATAAAAGGATTCTTCCAAAGTACCGCATATGTGAATTGGCATTGTACAAATGAATGTTTTACTGTGGATGAATTTATCCAGGCAAACTGCGAATATCCGGGAGATTGGGATGGAAAGGTTGAGCGTGTCGAATGTGCAGGGAACCTAATAATAACTACTACGCATGTCTTTCCAAAAGACAGGTCCTCTTCATTTCATGTTGTATCATTTTTCCGAATAGAGGATGAAAAAATTGTGTCCGTTGATGAATACTGGTCTGATGATGGCGAAGCACCGCTATGGCGTAAGGAAATGTGTATAGGCAAGCCAATCAATTAGCCTATTGTGTTAAAAATCCAAAGTAAGCTGGTGATGGGATGGGAAAACAGATAAATTATTGGATGGATTATGATAACTTTTTGCTGGTCGCGCAAATGGCAGTTGACTTGGGCTGTACGGTTGTAAAAGAGGACCTTAAGTTAGGCAAAGTCATTGAAAGCAAGGATGCCGGTATCATCACCCCCTATGGAACATCCAATTATCCAGGCTACTACTTCCATCTTCCGGAGGCAGGAGCCATAGAGGTCCTTACCGTAAATGGCAAGGAATGTTTGGATTATGGCTATACTGCAACCGGGAATGCCCTCATTGAAGCCGGCTACTCTTCCATCGTCAATGAGCCCGCAGGCGTTGCCGGGTCACGGCAGAAAAAGGAAATCCACAGGGCAAGAATCTATTGCATATCTGGATATTACGATGAAAATGAAAAATATATACAAAGGCCGGACTGTTTGACCAAGGTGTATCACTCCCTGGTGAGATATGTGAAAAAGATAGCTCCTTATACAGAATTTACAGATATCCTGATAAGCATGAAGGACGAAAACTACGGGGAGGAATATGAATATAGACATAAGGAATACATAACAAAAAACTGCCTGGATTTGATTAATAACAAAGGATACAAATTATGTTGAGGATATCGGTTACACTTTTAACAGCTTGAATTGCATGAGAAATCGGAAGTTATAACTGGGATTATTTATATTTTCAAGGTAAAATGTTATGATAAAAGGGTTGCAACTTATAGTTGCGAAACTTCGAGGTTTATGTGGTAGATAGCAACCGCTTATAATGTTAAATTTTTATATAACACAGGAGGTGCTAATATGACATTTGGAGAAAAACTTAAATTTTTAAGAAAGCAAAAAGGCTTTTCACAAGAAAGGTTATCACAACAATTAACTGTATCACGACAGGCAATATCTAAATGGGAACTAGGAGAATCATTACCAGATACAGAAAATGTAATACAACTTAGCAAATTGTTTTCAGTTTCGATTGACTTCCTGCTAAATGATAACATCTGCAGTGAGGCTGATATTCCAGCCGTCCAGCATAATACAACTGTTTTACAAGATAAATTTCGTTCTAAAATACTACTTGTTATTGGCTTCATTTGTTCTGCTATGGGTTGTGCTGGAAGTATTACACTAATTGTCCTCTCTACAATGATAAAGGTTCATGTTGAAAAGAAACGTATATTGCCAGACGGTTCGGTTCAATATTACGGTGGTGGAGATATCCTTGGTTATGATTTTTGGAAATTCATATCAGAATATAGGCTGCAGGCATTATTATTTATTTGCATTATTTTAATTATTGCTGGTATTGCTATTATATGGGTGTCAAAGAAGAAGGCTAAAACTAAAGGCTTATTATTTTAATGAAAGTAGGAACATACTCTATGCTTGCCAACTTCCGGTTTGTCAGACAATCGCAAAGAATGAAAAAATAGAATTTGGAGGAATAAGCACATGGCAAATAAGTATAAAGTAATTGATGAAAAAACATGGAATAGAGCAATGCACTGTATGATTTTTAGAAATAGTGTTGAACCAGCGTTTTGTGTAACCTTTGAAGCGGATATTACAAGATTTAAACGTGTAGTTAAAGAACAGGGGGTTTCTTTTACATTGGCAATGGTATATGCAGTTTGTAAATGTGCAAATGATATAGACGCATTTCGTTATCGGTTTGTTGATGGACAGATTGTTTTGTTTGACAAGATAGATACTGCATTTACCTATCTAAATCAAGAAACCGAATTGTTCAAAGTGGTTAATGTCCCCATGATAGACGATTTAAAAGAATACTGTGAGTTTGCAGAAACGATAGCAAAGGAGCAAAAAGAATATTTTACAGGTCCGTTAGGAAATGATGTTTTTCAATGTTCTCCTATGCCGTGGGTCACCTACACGCATATTTCTCATACCAATTCCGGGAAAAAGGATAATGCAACCCCTCTGTTTGATTGGGGAAAATTTTATGAGAAGAATGGGAAAATTGTCATTCCAATATCAGTACAGGCACATCATTCCTTTGTTGACGGCATACATATTGGGAAATTTGTAGATAAGCTTCAAAGGTTTTTCGATAGATGTTAGATTCCAATTTGATAAGGTATCTGAGTGGAAAAAAATATATTCTTTTTTTCATATGATGCATTTGGGCCGTTATTAATTTATGTTTGGCTGTATACATATGGTTTTCAAAAAAGCAATTGGTTTCTGGGGAAATAAGAAAATGTTTGAGGTGACGGATATAAGAAAGTATAATCATACCATGTCCAAACTTTATGTTGCACATGGCATTGTATTTATTCTGCCCGGACTTCCTTTGCTTGCGGGACATTGTTGCGGGAGTTGTAGTGGAAACCATTGTTTTAATGGCAGTTTATTCTTTGGTGATTAAGAAAAAATACAAAAGTAATTTTGACAGGAGTATCGTTTGGGATGAAACTTAAAATTATAATCGGATTATATGCAGGAATCCTGTTACTCAGCGGTTGTGCTTCAAATACATCTGTTGTCGCCGGACAATCTGCTGCAGTGAATGCAGAATCCGCAACAAAAGGCATTAACAATGAGGAACCGAATGTAAATGACGCACATTTAGATGATACCATTTATATCGGAGAATATCTGGATTCTGATGTCAATGAGCCAAATCTTGAAATTGCGAGAGGTGATGATAACAAATATATCGTACAGATAGGAATTTACCGCCTGACTTCATTAAGTGATGGCATTGGGGAGTTGACGGCTGATGGTATGAACTTTACTGCGACCGATGCTGCAGGGAATCCAATCAGGGGCATCATTACAGCAGACGGCCAGGCAGCAACCGTCACTTTTACAGATTCCACTTGGGATTATCTGCAAAACGGTTCTGTTTTCCAGTACACAAAATCATCTGATACTTCAAATATCTGGAATGAATAGACCGCTTATCAGGGATTGGGTTAAGCGATTACGAATGGGATGAAGATAATCTCTATAGTCTTGAATCTATGGTAAAGAACACATAGAACGCGGTAAAAATAAAAAGGGATACAGCGTCACAATCGTATAATGGAAAAGAATTTTTACAAAATGAACTGTGAAAATCGTAATTTATCTGGGGGTGCTTCATATGAAACGCTATGAAATTTACAAGCATATCGGTAATCTATCCCCATTAAATAATGGGTGGATAAAAGAACTAAATTTGATTTCGTGGGACAATAAAGAGCCTGTTTATGATATACGAACATGGAATAGCGAACATACGGAGTACGGAAAAGGGGTAACAATTACAGCGGGACAGATGGTCGTTTTAAAAAATCTGCTTAATGAAATGTCAATATTCTGATTTCCACCAGGATGATTCCTACAATTACATCGCCACCAGTACCCAGAAATAAAATAGGCTGCTCTCCTATCCTACCGAGGGCGGCCTGTATTTATTTCCCCATTCTCTAATAACAAAAGAACTTACTTCTGCAGCAGGAAGGAAACGTGGACGGATTAGGCGGTATATGATAATATAAAAGTAATATTGAAACCAGCGAGGCAAATAAATGGATGAGTTCCAGTCAATGGTTGAAGAAACCAAAGCCCTTGTACAAAAGGAAATAAAAAATAAAGACAATCGCCCTGACTTTTTTTTGGAGAAGCAGCTATATTTAATTTTAGAAGAATTGGATAAAATGGAGCGAATCAGAGACATCCATCTATTCCATCCATATTACCCAAAGGGGATTGCGGATAGCTGGGACTATTCAAATCCATTGGCGATTCGATTACTGGAATTATTAGAATCATATCGGGAGTTACAATAACGTTGAGGCAGTTTCCGGATTACCGGGCTGACAAACCTGGAATTACAGAGAGGAAGGAACTTTCAATCATGCTGATTTATATTGAAATGTATCCAAAGGACAGATTGCTAAATGGCCCGAAATGTTCTGTGTCTGAATTAAAGAAAAGACTGGCAAAAATTCTGGCAGAAGCCGAAACAAAGGATTTTATTTCAATATTTTGTGCGCGATATAATTTTGAAGAAATGCCTCTTGATAATGTGCCGATTAATGAAAATATTGAAGTAGACTATTATATGGACATAGATGCAGGACTTATTCATAAACCATCGCGTTGAGTAAAACTTTCACTCATGATAAGAAAGGATTCCCGGCTTACCGGGCTGACAATCGGAAGTTGAGGAGATACGAATGGAATGACTGAATGCCAGAAACTAATTGCATATAAACAGACCGTACAGGCTGCCAAAAACAAATTAAAACAAATGAGCGGTATCAGCATACTGGAACTTTTAGTTTATGCAACCGGAACACAGACCGTTAGGAGGAAAAATGATTTTATACAGACCTGTTGGCTCAAAAGAATTGGAGCTGATAAAGAAAAGCAATTATCGCAGATTTCCACCGAGATTAGTGGAACAGCCTATTTTTTATCCAGTCCTGAACGAACAGTACGCAACGGAGATTGCTTCCAGCTGGAATGTAAAATATAATGAAGACCACAGAGGTTATGTCACAAAGTTTGAGGTAGACGACCAATATTGCGGACAGTTTGAAGTCCATCAGGTCGGGGGCCCGCACCATAAGGAGTTATGGGTTCCAGCCGAAAAACTGAATGAATTTAATGAGCATATCATCGGGGAAATACATATCATCAGCGAATTTTCAGATAGATAATATGTTATCCTGCAAAACCGGTGTGGCCTCGGAAGCAATGAGAGGGCTATCAGGAATAGGGAGTTTAACCAGAAAGGAGGTCCAGAGAATCATTGGAATACAAAGTGAATGACCAGGGGCTTAACGCTTCCGTATTTATCCCTTTTGTCAATAAAGTATGGCCTGGAGATTATGATGAAGAGAAAACGCAGTCAGCATTGTCAAAAACACTGAACATAAGCGCTTACGAAAATAACGTACTTGTAGGCTGCCTGCGGATTCTTTCAGACGGCTATTTCTTTGGCACAATTACAGAACTGCTTGTTCTTCCCGAATATCAGAAACGTGGTATCGGCAGCAAGCTCCTACAGCTTGCTAAGGATAATACGCCAACCATGCTGTATTTTGGCGCACAGCCGGGAGTTGAACCGTTCTATGAAAGGAACGGTTGCCAACGGAGCCTGCAATCCTACACAATAAGGGGCACAAAATGACCAATTACACATTTGAAGAGATAAAAGGATTGTTATTAAAAAGCATCCAGGAGCATGATTTTGAATCAGAATTACGCTTATGCTTTCATGACAACCCGAATGAATACATGATTATAATTTATGACGACCACTGCTCTTTTCAGCGGTGCGGCAATCCAAAAGAAGCAAGCGGCGAGTACAACTACAAATCATTGGATGAGCTGTATAACGCCCAACAGGTTGATGGGATTGTTTTGGAAAGGGACTGGGAAAAAATTAAAGAGTTGCAGTGTACGGATTTTGACATATTGGGCCTATGGGACTAATGGAGGGATACCATATGACAGCAGAAGAAGTCTTTTGCGAGTTAAGCGATAAATATGGTGATGATTTTAACTGGCATATGCTGCCACTCTCAAATCAAACATTTACAGCAGAGCTAAAGAAAGAAATCGGTAAGAATCATTTTCTCTATCATAAACAGATATGGGCAGTGGCCAAATGTGATTCAAATGATGATGTCTTGTATCTGGCTGATAATGGCGGAGGCACAGACATATATTATATTTTCCATTTAACTTATTCTGAATATAATACAGATGGATTTCCCCGGTATAAAGAGTTTGAAGGGATAAATGCAGTAAAAGAATATATAGAACAATCATTAAATCAGGACTCATCTTTTTAAAGGAGCGCTTATGTTATATCTGCTGGTATTGACTGACCCTGAATTATCTTATGATAATTATTCAGAGGATTTTTACATTGGCCTATTTGAAACTGAACAGCAAGCTGAGGATATTGCCAAGCATTATCTTAAAAATATAAAAGGCTTCTGCGATTTCCCATGTACATACCGTATTGTGAAGAAAGACGTTATTGGCGATTTCAACAGTAGGATATCTGATTACTTATGGACGGTACAGGGATGGAATACAAATGAAAACCTAGATGAGATAGACATAATCGAAAGCCCATGCTTCCTCACAGAAGAACAGGCAGACGCAGAGCTTCCGGTCATGAAGAAGAAATACCAACGGGAAGAATGGACTGTAACCCGATGGAAAATAGGCGCATTGGAATGGCGTGAAGGTTTTGTCAGAATGGTCGATGGCGAGCCTGTGAACTGATTGCAAAATCAAAAGGAGATAAAGAACAATGAGCAAATATAATACCCTATGGGAATATGTACAGAAAAACGGAAGCCCATCATTCAAGCTTACTTTTGAAGAAATACAGGAGATTGCAGGCATCCCCATAGACCACTCTTTCTTGAATTACAAAAAAGAGCTGAAGGACTACGGCTATCAGGTCGGTAAGATTTCCATGATGGAACAGACGGTCATTTTCAACAGAGTGGATTGATAAACATGGGGTTCGAGGTGATAAATACTTATGGAATCAACAGAAGAAAAACCAGCTGGACAGGAATGGCAATGGTGCCTGGTCGGGAATATCGTCGGGGAACATAAATACGGGGAAACGGACGAAATTCCGGCAACGAGCTGTGTGGCCGTATCCACTGCCATATAGATGCTGGGGCGTCCCACAACCACAGAACGGTCAAACCGGGACACCAGGTAAATGTCGGCCTCGGTGGCGTCCATCTGGAACGCGCCCACCCGGTCCTTCCACCTCATGGTGGAGCCATACAATGGCCGCTCATTCCTCTGGTAATTGGAGAGCCCTCCCCTGGAGACACTGCACTTGATGGACTTGCTGTATCCATGCCTGTAGTAATAATGTTCAAAGCTGTACCATGAAGGGACTACCTCCATCAGCTTCCCATCCGGCGTCATATACCGGGATGCCAGCATGTGGTCGTATGTATCCCTTAGGGACATCTTCTTTGCGCTGAAAAAGAACATCCGTATGGCCCAGTCAAAATTCCTTACGTCCCTATCTTTTCCTCTTTCTCTTCCCCCTTTCTCCATGAGCACCAGCCTTGCCAGATATTTGTAATACAGTCCCAGTATCCGTTTCCTTGTGGTCCCGTTTTCTTCTGCAATCCTCTTTGCCATGGCCAGCCGCGATTTCCCGTCAACGATGTAAATGGAATCCTCCAGCAGCGGTTCAATCAACGCAAGCCTCTTCATTTCCGCCTCTGTCAGATGCTTTGCCTGCTCCAGGGCAACCCTGTACCCCTCCGGCATCTCTACCTTCTCACAGGCCTCCAGGAAGGCAGCCGTGATGTATTGCGGCGCCCCAGACTCGTCATAGGAGATCACCCAGGCCCCATGGTCCAGGGCAATCAGCCTCTTGAACAATTCCCCATTCATCCTAAAGAACAACCTCATCCCCCTCCTCTGTCTATGACCACGATTTTCCAGTCATCCACGTCAAGCTGCTTCCAGTACCTGCGCGACAGCTCCAGCTTCTGGATGGCAGATTTCTTAACCAGTTGCGCCACTGATACCACTTCCCGTATACCCGTAGTCCCATCCGCATTCTCAATCCAGAAGTCCGAAGCCCAGGCTATCCCGAAGCATTCCGGACGTATCCCCAGCCTTGAGACCTCTTCCATAAAACCCGGGTCCAATGGCAGGATGCATTTATACTTCACCACATGGGGGCTGGCCTCCAGAAGGTCTGCATATGCTTTTGCGTCCTTGCTGTGTACCAACATCAATGACTTATTCTTTTCACTGTAAAACTGTATATCCCTATACTTTGACTCCGTTTTATCCATATATGCCTCCTTGCTCCATGTGTCCTATTCCGGGCGCTCAATTACCTCATAGCTGCGGAAGGCACCGCATCCAGGGCATGGGGCCATGTCCCTCCGGAGCGATTCTTCCGTCACCTCGCTTATCTCCCTGTTACAGCAGTCCACCCTGATTTTGGGGAACCGGCGCCCTTCCACCACCTCCGGCCGGAACCGCCTGTTGAAAGGTATATAGTCAATCCACCCCACCCCCCCAGCTGTCGAATATCCGGTGGCTGTGCAGGTCCAGTGCCTCCTTGTGCAAATCAAAGCCATACCTAGGATAATGCATCTCTTCCCTGCACCACACCTCCAGCGCCTCCAAGAGCCACGTCTCCCCATGCAGCCCAATGACCTGTTCCGCCAGCTGATACCAGAGGTCCTCCCGGATGTCCCCGATTTGCGTCTGGACCCCTTTGCGCAAGGAACGCTTCCTTTGCCTCCCAAACCCGTCTGATTCGCTCACCCCGGTCCCGAACATGAAACGGATATCCTCAAAGCCAAGGGATGGGATGTCAATGCCTGAAAGCGAATTAATTTGCCGTCTGTCCATGAAAATCCTCCTTTCTGCAATTTCTGCAATTAATTCAAACCCCATTTTCTTAATTAATTGCAGGATTTGCCGAGTTTGACACCTATTAATTGCGGAATTTACCGAAAAATCCATTTTTACATGCAAAAACTGCAATTAATTCTAATCTCAAATGCAAAAACTGCAATTAATTCACATTAGTTGCAGGGTCTATGTTGTTGTGCCATTTAAAATAGGCACATTCTCCCACAAAACGGCACATATATAACAGACAGCAGCCTCCCGGCCCTCTGCCTCCTGCTTTTGCATCCAGAATTTTTGCCCTCTGGCACTCCCATAGCCCTTCCTTCTGGCCCCCTTTTTCCTCCCCCTCGCCCTCCGGCCCCAGGCAGTCCCAACCGCTGCCAAAGCCTTTACAAGGGTTTTCAGCCTTTTGTCTCCTCATTCTTCTCCCTATTTTTAACGGCAGAATGGCCCGATGCCGGGCAAATCGGCTGATGGCCCCGGGGTATGCCTGAGGCAGGGGGCCTGGGAGATTTCAGGCACGAAAAAAAGGACCCAAAGTATGGTTTTCACATACCTTAGGTCCTTCTTTCCTATTCTTTGCCTCAAAATGTTGCTATTTTGTGGCAGAATATGCCTATTTCAGATGGCAGGATAACAACAAATTACATTCCCATCTGCTTAGCTACCTCAGCAGCAAAGTCCTCGCTCTTCTTCTCCAGACCTTCGCCGGTCTCGAAACGAATGAACTTCTTTACCTTGATGGATGCGCCGTTAGCCTTGGCTACAGCTGCAACATACTGGGAAACGCTCTGCTTGCCGTCTTCTGCCTTTACATAAACCTGATCTAACAGACAGGTTTCTTTCAGCTCTTTGTTGATACGGCCCTTTACCATGCCCTCGATGATCTTATCGTTGGCATCCGGTTTCTCATTCTTAGCTGCCGCTGTAAGGATTTCTGTCTCTTTTGCAATATAATCAGCGCTTACTTCATCTCTGCTGGTGAACATTGGCTTTAAGGCTGCTGCCTGCATAGCCACGTTCTTAGCCATATCCTTGATGTCATCGTTAACAACATCTGTCTCTACGTCTACCAGGACGCCAATCTTTCCGCCTGCATGGATATAGGATGCAACAAAACCATTTGCCTCCTCAACCTGCTCAAAACGACGGATATTCATGTTCTCACCGATAATGGCAATCTGGGAAGCAAGTGCTTCCTTTACGGACAATGTCTCGTCCTTAGCCCATCTCTCCTCCATGAATGCATCTAAATCCTTAGCGGAAGTGGTAAGCGCCTGTGCTGCAACATCTGCAACATATGTCTGGAACTTCTCGTTCTTGGCAACAAAGTCAGTCTCAGCGTTAACCTCTACGATTACAGCCTTCTTCTCATCAGCAGCTACTGCTGTAGCTACGATGCCTTCTGCTGCAATACGTCCGGCCTTCTTGGCTGCTCCGGCAAGTCCCTTTTCTCTCAGGAACTCTACTGCCTTCTCCATATCACCATCAGTAGCTGCAAGAGCTTTCTTGCAGTCCATCATTCCGGCTCCGGTCATCTCTCTTAACTCTTTTACCATTGCTGCGGTTACTGCTGCCATTTCATCTTCCTCCAATTTTAAAGTTTTAATTAAGCCTCAACAGCCTCTGTCTCGAAAGCCTGGGCAGGAATCTCGATTTCCATTGCGCCCTCTAAAACTTCGCCCTGCTTTGCTTCGATAACAGCATCAGCCATCTTGGAAACAATCAGCTTAACGGCTCTGATGGCATCATCATTGCCAGGAATTACATAATCCAGTTCTTCCGGATCACAGTTAGTATCAACAATACCGATTAACGGTATACCAAGTGTGTGAGCTTCCTGTACGCAGATGTGCTCCTTCTTCGGGTCAACGATGAAGATTGCATCTGGCAGTCTCTTCATATCCTTGATTCCGCCAAGGTTTCTCTCTAACTTGTCCCACTCCTTCTTCAGGGCGATTACTTCCTTCTTAGGAAGAACATCGAATGTTCCGTCCTGAGACATGGTCTCGATTTCTTTCAGTCTGTCAATACGGCTCTGGATGGTCTTGAAGTTGGTCAGCATGCCGCCCAGCCATCTCTCGTTTACAAAGTACATTCCGCAGCGCTCTGCCTCAGCCTTGATGGCTTCCTGAGCCTGCTTCTTGGTACCTACGAACAGAATGGTGCCGCCGTCAGCAGCAATGTCAGATACGGCCTTGTAAGCCTCATCTACCTTGCCTACGGACTTCTGTAAGTCAATGATATAGATACCGTTTCTCTCGGTATAGATGTATGGAGCCATCTTAGGGTTCCATCTCCTTGTCTGGTGACCGAAATGTACACCAGCTTCCAGTAACTGCTTCATAGAAATTACGCTCATGTTATTTACCTCCATTTGGTTTTTAGCCTGCTCCGTCGCGTATGGGAGTTCAGGCTCTTCCGTCTGCTTCTGACACTTCCCGGAAGACCTGGCAAACTGCTGGCCAGGCACCGTCCCGCAGAATCCACAGACGTGTTTTTTGTCAGCCTTTCAAATATATCACAAAATATGGCAGCTTGCAAGCACTTTTAGTAAGTTTTCCTGCAAACTGCCATATATATTGTTCTGACTCTATATTACCCGGCTATCCGCCAACAGCTTTTTAACCGGTACCTTTTATCTACTTTAAATTTGAGTTGGATGCCTTGATTGTCTTCAGTTCATTAAACACCACGTCATTCAGAACCTTGATATAGGTTCCCTTCATGCCTGAAGACCGGGATTCAATGACACCGGCGCTTTCAAACTTACGGAGCGCATTGACAATTACAGACCGGGTAATGCCCACGCGGTCGGCAATCTTACTGGCTACCAGGATGCCTTCGTTTCCGTCCAGCTCCTCGAATATGTGGATAATAGCCTCCAGTTCGGAGAAGGATAACGTGCTGATAGCTGATTTTACAATCTGCACCTTCCGGGTCTCCTCTGCATTCTCCTCATTGACAGAACGCATCATCTCCAGACCTACCACAGTGGTTCCGTATTCACTGAGTATGATATCGTCAATATCATACTGGGAATCCGACTTGTAAATGAAAAGGGTTCCAAGCCGCTCTCCCGCTATATCAATGGGAGTGATGATGGCCTGATACTTCCTTACATTTTCCTCGGCAAAGCCAAGGGTGGCAAGATTTACGTTCTCCTTGGTGGACAAAACGCTTAAAAGACGTTCGTTCAGCATCTTATCCACGTAACCTCCGACCTGGTCTTCGATAAGTTCCTCTATCTCATCTACCCCAGAACAGATGCTCACCCCCAGAACCTTGCCCTTCTTGCTGATTACCAGGATATTGGATAACAATATCTCGCTCAAAACTTTACAGATGTCATTAAAAACAACTTTATGAGAATTATTGTTATGCAATAGCTTGTTGATTTTTCTTGTTTTGTCCAACAATTGAACACTCATCTCCGAAAGCCTCCTTATCCAAATTGTATATCACCCAAAAATACTCTACTAATAATAGAATTTTAACACAATTTTTAAGCAATAACAAGAGTTTTTTGAAGTTTTCGATTATTTTAAGATTTTGATATTTTTCCTATTTGTTTTTACAAATTTTTCTATTTTTCACTCTTATCCATGCGGTAGCCACAGGTCTCTCCGGCACATAAAAGCTTATTTCCCTTCTCTACCATATAAGAACCGCAGACCGGGCATTTCTGAGTGGAAGGCTTCTGCCAGGACATAAAGTCACAGTCAGGACTGGCCTCACATCCATAGTAGAGACGTCCCTTCTTTGTCTTCCTGCGCACCAGCTCCTTACCGCACTTCGGACATGGGATACCGATTTTTTCAAGATAGGGCTTGGTGTTCTTGCACTCCGGAAATCCGGGGCATGCCAGAAATTTGCCGTGAGGACCATACTTAATCACCATCTGGCGCCCGCACAGGTCGCAGACCACATCCGATACCTCATCCGCAATCTTTACGGATTCCAGCTCCTTCTCAGCCGTTTTAACCGCCTCGTCCAGGTCAGGATAGAAGTTGCTGACAACGGTCTTCCAGGCCACAGTACCGTCTGCCACTTTATCCAGCAGAGATTCCATGTTAGCTGTAAAGTTAGGGTCCACGATGCTTGGGAAGGAATTCTTCATGATGCGGTTTACCACATCCCCCAGCTCCGTTACATAGAGGTTCTTGCTCTCCTTTACCACATATCTTCTGGCAATGATCGTGGTAATGGTGGGAGCATAGGTACTTGGACGGCCTATGCCCTGCTCCTCCAGCGCCTTTACCAGGGACGCCTCCGTGTAGTGTGCCGGAGGCTGGGTGAAATGCTGGCTTGGGTCCAGCTGTTCCAGCTTTAGGACGGTTCCCTTTTCCAGGTTGCCAAGGACCTGATTTTTCTCTTCCTCATCGTCTGCCTCCACGTAAACGGACATAAAGCCTTCAAAATCCAGCTTGGAAGCCGATGTTGTGAACAGGTGGCTGCCCGCCCCAATCTTTACAGAAGTGGTCTCATATACGGCCGGCGCCATACGGCTGGCTGTAAACCGCTTCCAGATTAACTGGTAAAGCCGGAACAGGTCTCTTTGCAGTGATTCTTTTACAATGGTAGGAGTCAATGTTATGTCAGTGGGACGGATGGCTTCATGGGCATCCTGTATCTTAACGCCCTCTTTTTTAGCCTGGCTTCCCTGAGCAACATATTTCTCGCCGTAATGCTCCTTTACAAATGATCTGGCCGCTGTGTCCGCCTCGTCTGCGATTCTGGTGGAATCCGTACGCAGGTAGGTGATAAGACCCAGGGTTCCCTTGCCTTTTACCTCTACGCCTTCATAGAGCTGCTGGGCCAGACGCATGGTTTTTTGTGTGGAAAAGTTAAGTACCTTGGAGGCTTCCTGCTGCAGGGTACTGGTTGTAAACGGGATGGGCGCCTTCTTTACCCGCTCCCCTCTCTTTACTTCCTCCACCTCGTATTTACATCCCTCTAACTGGCTCAGAATCTGATCCAGTTCCTCCTTGTTGCGGATAACTGCCTTACCGCCCTTGGAGTCCCTGTTCCCATAATACTTTGCCACCAAAGGCTTCTTGTTCCCTTTCAGGAGAAGGTCTGCCTCCAGATTCCAGTATTCCTCAGGGATAAATGCATTGATTTCGTCCTCGCGGTCGCAAATCATCCGCAGAGCAACGGACTGTACACGGCCTGCGCTCAGTCCTCTCTTGACCTTTGCCCACAAAAGCGGACTGATCCGGTAACCCACCATACGGTCCAGCATTCTTCTGGTCTGCTGGGCATTTACCAGGTTCATATCAAGCTCCCTAGGGGTCTTGAAGGAGGCCTTTACCGCGTTCTTCGTAATTTCATTAAAACTGATGCGGTAAACATCCTTACTCTTAAGTTCATCCAGCTTAAGAGCCTTCATCAGGTGCCATGAAATGGCCTCTCCCTCGCGGTCAGGGTCCGTTGCCAGATAAATCTTGTCTGCCTTCTTCACTTCCTTGCGCAGCTTGGCCAGAACGTCTCCCTTTCCTCTGATTGTAATGTACTTGGGCTCATAGTCATGTTCCGCATCAAATCCCAACTGGCTCTTCGGAAGATCCCTGACATGGCCTCCCGATGCATCTACCTCATAGTTGGCGCCCAGAAACTTCTTGATGGTTTTCACTTTTGCTGGTGACTCCACAATTACCAGATAATTCGCCATTGTAAAACTCCTTACTCGCTGTTCATTTATTTTCACAAAATGGAGACACACCCCGGCGGATGCCGGAGGATATCCAAAATCCTGACACTTATGTGATTGTTTTCATGTAGTTCTGACCTGATGTTCTCACTGCAAATCCTTCCAATTCCAGCTCCAGAAGGGCGCTCATGCAGCGTCCTGCTGAAAGTCCTGTCTGTACCATAATCTGTTCCAGATGTCTGGGTTCGGAATCTAGGCAACTATACACCATTTTTTCAATCTTGGCAAGTCCCTTCTGGTCTTTTTCACGGTTAATACACTTTTTTTCGTGAAAAATGCCCATATAGTCCAGCACATCCTCAGGGCTGGTCAATATCCCTGCGCCGGACTGTATAAGCTCGTTACACCCCGCACTCAGGTCATCCGTTATCCGGCCCGGCAGCGCAAATATCTCCTTCCCCTGTTCCAGACCCAGGCTGGCTGTTATGAGGGAACCGCTTTTCTTTCGGGCCTCCATTATCAGAATCACGTCCGAAAGGCCGCTTATGATACGGTTGCGCATAGGGAAGTTCCTGGCCATGGGTTCCTCATCCGGTCCGAACTCGGAAAGGATACCTCCCTGAAAAGGAATCGCTTCATACAGATCATAATTGCTCCTGGGATAACAGATGTTCACGCCGCACCCAAGGACTCCATACGTCCTCCCCTTTCCGTTCAATGCGCCCTCATGTCCGGCCCCATCTATACCCAGGGCCAGACCGCTGACAATCTGTATACCGGCTCTTGCCAGCTCCTTTCCCATAAATCCGGCTGCCTGCCTTCCGTACTCCGAACAGTTCCTGGCCCCTATGATGGCTGCGGTTGGACATTCCTCATCCGGCAGCTCTCCTTTAACATAAAGTCCCATGGGATAGTCATAAATATGCAGAAGCCGTTTGGGATATTCCCTGTCAAGGGGCGTTACGAAACGGATTCCCTTCTCCTGTAAACAGTTATACTCCCGGACCATGCCGGAAAACCGTTCCTTCCACCGGTCATACGTGCGGCATTTTTCCTCGCTTTGTAAGATTCCCAGTTTCTTTAATTCCATTCCTTCTATATAATACGCCCGCTCAAAGCTTCCTGCCATCTCCCATATACGCCGTATGGTAACTGCCCCAAAGCCCGGAATACGGGTGAGCCAGTACAGATATTCTTTTTCATGCCTCTTGACTAAATCCATCTCCGGGCCGAAAACCGCATTCCGGCTGGATTCCTGCTCCCCACTGTTCCCTATCCCCATATCTTTTCCTCCAGTCCCCCGTATCCCAATGCTTCTGCCAGATGTTCCTTCTTTATATCCCTGCTGTCCTCCAGGTCGGCAATGGTCCTGGCAACCTTCAGCGCCTTGTGGTACCTTCTGGCACTGAAGCCTCCTGACTCATATATCCGTTGGGCAAAGTCCTTCTCCTCGGGTCCCAGGCTGCAATGCAGTTCTACCTCTTTCATACCCATGCGGCTGTTAAAACGTATCTTTGAGCCCAAAAAGCGGCGTTCCTGACGTTTTCTGGCATGCTCCACCCGTTTCCGGATGGATGCAGAGTCCTCATTTTCACCCTGGGCCGGGTTCAGTTCCCCAAAGGTAACCGGAGACGCCTCTGCGCAGATATCAAACCGTTCCAATATGGGCCTGGATATATGCCCCAGATATCGTCTGATCTGGTTCTCCGAGCAATTACAGCGGTTCCTGTCCGGATAGAATCCGCATGGACACAGGTTCATGGCTGCTACCATCATGAAATCTGCCGGAAATTCATAATTACCAGATACCCTTGTCACCGTAATTTTCCGTTCTTCCAAAGGCTGTCTCAATATTTCCACAGCAAAAGGGCTAAAATGAGGCAGCTCATCCAAAAAAAGTACTCCTCCCGAAGCCAGAGACAGCTCCCCTGGCCTGGGAGGAACGCCTCCTCCTGCCAGAGCCCTGGCTGTTATGGTGTGGTGGGGACTTCTGAACGGCCTTTCAGACAGTAAGGGACGGCCTGCCGGCAGGAGTCCACAGATACTGTAGATTCTGGATATCTCTATGTCCTCCTCACGCGTCAGTCCGGGCAGGATAGTTGGAATTCTTTTGGCAATCATAGTTTTACCGGTTCCGGCGCTGCCGGTCAAAAGCAGTCCGTGCATGCCGGCTGCCGCCACCTCCGCTGCCCTCCTCAATATGGCCTGACCGTTGACCTCCCTGTAATCCAGACCATCTTTCTTCTGACAGCCGCTCTCCGGACGGTAAAGCGGAGCATGGCACGGTTCCATGGAAGACGTGCCCTTAAGTATACCTGCCATATGGCCCAGAGATTCCACCCCCACCATATCTACCCCTTCCATTACCAGACCCTCCGCCACATTTTCTATCGGCAGGAAACATCTTTTGATACCCTTCTCCCTGGCCATGGCTGCCAGGGAAAGCACACCGCTTACAGGTTTCACCCTGCCGTCCAGCCCCAGTTCTCCAATTACCATGCTGTCCTCCAGCGTATCTGTCCCAACCACCTGAAACGCGCCCAATATGGCAACCGCAATGGGAAGGTCATAGGCAGTGCCTCCCTTGCGTATGCCTGCCGGAGACAGGTTGACAGTTATCTTTTTAGCCGGGAGACGAAATCCCGAATTCTTAAGGGCTGTCCTGACCCGATCCTGTGACTCCCTTACCTCTGAAGCCAGCTGTCCTGATATGGAAAATCCCGGAAGCCCGTCAGACACATCCGCCTCCACCGAGACCAGGACCCCTTCCACAGCCCATATTCCTCCGCTGTTGATTCGCGTAAACATCCATCCGCCCCTTTCACCTTGCTGGTAACTATAATACACATCCATAAATCAGTGGAACTTTGGCACGATACCGTACCGGATTTAAATATAAGACAGGATAGGAAGAACCCTATCCTCTTGAATGAAAGATATAATTACTATACTAAAGGGAACATAAAATTACAAGGGGCAATCTGAACTGTTTTCCATAACATGTCTTCTGGGGACCATCCGGGGACCGCTGCGCCTCCTGCCCCTTCCTACTTTTGAAACTCCGTCATATAAGGCCGGAAACGCAGGGGCAGATGGGTTCTCTGGCATACCGGGTTACAGCGTTCCCTGATGGCAATGGTATCACAGAACATACGCCACATGTCCTCGTAAGTCTCCTCGTCCGTCCTCTCCCTAAGCCAGCGGCTCCATCCCCGGTCGCTGTTCTCCTGTTCCGGTTCAAGGGGTTGGTTTACAAGAAACCAGGAGCGTCCGGCGGGATGGACTGCTGCCCTTTTATGGTTCTCATCATAAATAACCCAGTTTTCCTCCGGCAGCCGGTCTGCAAAGTGAGGTGCCAAAAGAGTCATGATATCGTTCTTCGGACCGATACGCGACACCAGTATGCCTCCCGGAGTCTCTGAAAATCGCAGAAACTCTGTCAGCAGATGATTTTCATTGTAAACATTCCGGCACAGGCCGAATATATCATAGCAGGCCGGAAGCTGAAGCATGTCCAGTACCGACGGGCCGTGGCGGAAAGCCTGTATCAGGAACCTGTATATCTTATCCGCCCGTTCCCGGTCCTGGCTCAGGGAGGCGGTGTATACCTTCCTGTATATCTCCTGGGAGAGCTTGGCGCACACGGAACGGATAACCTTCTCCGCCTTTTCCGGACAGATCTGTACATCCCTGTACTCTGCAAAAAGCTCCAGTTCCTCATATTCTCCCTTTACGGCCAGCCGGACATTCTCATGGCCGGCCGGGTCAGACCAGGCATCGTATACACCGCAGAGAATCCCCTCAAGCCATGGCTCGCACATGTAAACCGTCATATGGTACACCTCCTCATTCCTTACAGGCTCCCTGTCACAGAAGCATAATGGTCTTCGCCTGTCACCGGCATCTCCAGATGCATGTCATCAAAGAGTGTGAGCTGGCGGAAACTGTCCCTGTTCTCAATATCCCAGGCTTTGCGCCTCTCATCTCCCACAAGACAGGATGTAATATAATCCTGGTCCAGCCTGGCGCCTTCCATCATGCGCCCGTTGCAGGTGATGAAATATCTGGCCCGTTTCAGGACCACCCCCATTTTCTTTACGTCCTCGAACCGGAGTCCGCCCTGCTTTCTGGCATTTACAATTCTCTGGACCGACTTTACTCCCATGCCGGGAACCCTGAGAAGCTCCCCGTAGGAAGCCCTGTTGATTTCCACCGGGAACAGCTCCAGGTGGCGCAGGGCCCAGTCGCACTTGGGATCCAGAAATACGTTGAAATTCGGCTGTTCCTCCGACAGCAGCTCCTCAGCCTTAAATCCATAGAACCGGAGCAGCCAGTCCGCCTGGTATAACCTGTGTTCCCTTAACAGAGGCGGTCTGGCTGTCACGGAAGGCAGACCGCTGTCGTCGTTAACCGGCACATAAGCGGAATAAAAGACCCTCTTAAGGCCGTAATTCTCATACAATGCCTGTGTGACAGCCATCATCTGGTAATCATTCTCCGGGGTGGCCCCCACAATCATCTGGGTACTCTGGCCCGCAGGCACAAAGGGCGTCCTGGCATACCGGGAGTCGGGAAGGTGCCTGGTTTCTCCCCCGGCGCTCTGCACGGCCTTCTGTCCATCATCCAGACCATCCTGCCCCCCGCCGGATAAACCATGGTTTCCCGGCAAAAGGGCGCCTGGCTGTGCCAGCTCCGGACGAATCAGGGCAGCGCCGCCTGCAAAACCAGCCCTCTCCGTTGCATAAGGCTTCTTAAATTCCCTGTCATATCCCAGGAGATGGCTGGACACCGCAATTCCCTGCTGCACCTGACGCATGGGCTTTAATATCTTATCCCTGGTCTTCCCGGGAGCCAGATTCTTAAGTCCCTCAGCCGTGGGAAGCTCCAGATTAATGCTCATGCGGTCAGCTAAAAAACCCATCCGCTCCACCAGCTCAGAGTCAGCCCCCGGTATGGTCTTCACATGGATATATCCGTTAAAATGCCACTGGTTCCTGAGTTTATGCAGAGTCTCGTAAATCAGCTCCATGGTATGATTGGCGTTATACAGAATGCCTGAGCTCAGAAACAGGCCCTCAATGTAATTCCTGCGGTAAAATTCAATGGTAAGCTTACACACCTCATCCGGCGTAAAGGCAGTCCGCACCACATCATTGGAACAGCGGTTCACACAATATTTGCAATCATAGATACACTGGTTGGTAAACAGAATCTTGAGAAGGGAGATGCATCTGCCGTCCGCTGAAAAACTGTGGCAGATTCCGGCCTCTGAAGTGTTTCCTATGCTGCCTGCCTTTCCCTTTCTTCTTACCCCGCTGGATGTACAGGCCACATCATACTTGGCTGCATCCGTAAGTATCTTTAACTTTTCCTGTACGCTTAAATTCTCCTGTATCAACATGATATCACCACCCAGAACGTATGTTTGTTCTGATAGTATAACACAGAATTCAGACAAACGCAATCGCAAAAAGAACATTTGTTCTTTTTTGCTTGCCGGCGAACTTTTAGGGATGCTCTTTTCAATGATTCCACAAGTTCAGGCTATTATGTTAAGTCCCATATTCTCAGACTATTATTTTCACACACCCCCATGTATGAAACCTAATTGTAAAGAGGCCTGCGCCCGTCCCCGCCATATCATATGGCGTGAATCCGGCCGCAGGCCTCACAGTTATGGAAAAAATCAATGGAACATGATTCTGTCCGGGATTTGGATTTGTCTTTAATCCCTGTATCCGTTGGGATTCATGGACTGCCATTTCCAGGAATCTGCACACATTTCCTCAATCCCCTTCTCAGCCACCCAGCCCAGCTCACGCTTTGCCTTGGCAGAATCAGAATAACAGGTAGCCACATCACCTTCCCGGCGGGGCTGAATCTCATATTTTAACGTCTTGCCGCAGGCTTTCTCATATGCGTGGAGCACATCAAGCACACTGTAGCCCACTCCGGTTCCCAGGTTATAGATGCTGACGCCCTCTTTGTCCTGCAGCTTCTGCACTGCCTTTACATGGCCCTTTGCCAGGTCCACCACATGGATGTAATCCCTGACCCCTGTCCCGTCCGGCGTGTCATAATCATCGCCAAATACATTCAGATGGTCCAGTTTGCCCACTGCCACCTGGGCAATATAGGGAACCAGATTGTTGGGGATTCCCTTGGGATCCTCTCCAATCAGACCGCTCTCATGGGCACCGATGGGGTTGAAGTAGCGCAGCAGCACCACGTTCCACTCCGGATCCGCTGTATGTAAGTCTGTCAGTATCTGCTCCAGCATGCCCTTGGTCCGTCCGTAAGGATTGGTAATCTCTCCCTTGGGGCAGTTTTCAGTGATGGGGATTTCTGCCGGATCTCCATACACGGTAGCGGAAGAACTGAATACAATATTTTTGACCCCATGGCTGCGCATCTCATCGCAGAGAATCAGGGTGCCTGTGATATTGTTGTGATAATACTCCAGAGGCTTGCGCACGGATTCCCCCACTGCCTTAAGACCTGCAAAATGGATGACCGAATCAATATCCTCCTTGTCAAACACTTCCTTAAGGGCCGGCTGGTCCAGAAGGTCTGCCTCGTAGAATTTTACCTTCCTGCCTGTTATCTTCTCCACTCTCTCCAGTGCCTTCTCGCTGGAATTATAAAGGTTGTCTACAACAACCACATCATAACCCGCTGTCAGCAGTTCCACACAGGTATGGCTTCCGATATAGCCGGCGCCACCAGTCACTAAAATAGCCATGGTATCTCCTCCTTACGAACAATTGATTGCTGCAAAAAGGCGGAACAGGTTAAGCTGTCTGACCGTTCCGCCTGTTATGACTAGTATAAAGGGAAAGCTGTCATAAAACAATGCACAATTCTTCTATCTTTTTACAATATTTTTTGAATGACACCCCTTAACCGTGTTTTGCAAACTCTGTCCGTATCTTCTCAATTGCCTTTTTCTCAATCCGGCTCACATAAGAACGGGAGATGCCCAGCTTGCCGGCAATCTCCCGCTGGGTATGCTCCTTCCCGCGGTACAGCCCGTATCGCATCCCCAGAACCGTCTTCTCTGTCTCTGTCAGACAGGACTCAAAGGCTTCATAAAGCTCTTTTACGTCCTGTTTTAAAATCATGGTATCCAGCGTCTCTTTATTGTCCATCTCTATCACATCCACCAGACTGACGGTTTCCCCGTCCTTGTCTACTCCGATGGGCTCAAAAAGGGACACTTCCTTGGAATACTTCCTGCTGGCTCGCAGAAGCATCAGTATCTCATTTTCCACGCATCTGGCTGCATAGGTGGCCAGTCGTGAGCCTTTATCTACGTTAAATGTATTCACTGCCTTAATAAGGCCTATGGTTCCCACGGACAGCAGGTCCTCCATGTCGTAATCAGAGCCCTGATACTTTTTTACCACATGGGCCACCAGACGCATATTATGCTCAATCAGCATATCTCTGGCAGACTGGTCGCCCTCTTTGCAGCGTTCCAGATACTCTTTTTCCTCTCCTGCTGATAATGGTTTTGGAAAAGTCTTCAAAGAAAGCCACCCTGCATATTCTTAATCTTATTCTATGCGGGGGCAGCTTGCCAAGTGCTTTTACAAGTTTTTATTGGCTTATACTATTTTCCGAATCTATGACAAACAGCTCCTTAACCTTCTTCCGGTCCAGGCTGTGGTTGTACACAAGTGCCTCATAATCCAGTACCGTGTCCTGATAGGGGCAGCGCTCCGACTCTGCCTTGGCCCAGTAGTAATAGGTTCCCTCCCTGTCATAGCAGCCCAGAGGGTGGACCACCGGAAGTTCCTCCCTCATGGCAAGCAGGAACCGGTTATAGGGTGCCATCTCAAGATTGGCCCTCCACAGGACCTCAGAGGACAGGTAGACAGCGCCGAGACGCCCCATATTCCCGGAGGGCATGCTGTAATTCGTCCATATAATAAATGGGGTCTCGTACCACATGAGATGTTCCTGCGCCGGAACTTCAGAACTGGGCATGCCGGCTATGTCATCGTAAAATTCATCCTCCACGCTGGGCTGGTGATCCCCGAACATGACAATCATGGTGGGCTGGTCTGTCAGGCTGAAATACTCCACCAGATACTGGAAAGCCTGGTCCGAACGCTTCATGAGGGACAGGTACTGGTCCGTCTTTGGATATTTTCCCTCATATTCGCCGGTAAGCCATACCTCCTGTTCAAAATTGTCGTAGGTCCCCTCATATCCGCCGTGGTTCTGCATGGTTACATTGAAGATAAACAGCTTATCCTCAGGATTTTCCTTGGCCTCCACCACCTGGATCAGCTTCTGGTAATCCGCCTCATCGCTTACATAGTTGCGCAGCTCTTCACTGCCCTCGTAAAATTCCTGGTCCAGGAACGCGTCAAATCCCATATTCTGATAGCACTCCACCCGGTTCCAGTTCTCTCCGGGATAAGGGTGCATTGCCACGCTGTAATACCCCTGGTCCTTTAAGGTGCTGACCATGGAATAGGTCCCCGGCTTTACATTGAACTGGTAGGCAATGGAATTGGCAGGCAGCAGGGCCATGGAGTCCCCGGTGAGAAACTCAAACTCTGTATTGCTTGTCATGGAACCGAACACGGGCACGCAAAGACTGCCCCTGACCGTGTTTTCCTCAAGGCTGTCCATAAAGGGGAAATATTCTGTATTGGTGGTAAAATCACCTGCCGTCTTAAGCTCTGCCAGGCTCTCGTTCATAATACATATTAAATTGACCGGCGTTACAGGCTGCCCGTCCTCCAGCGGGTTCTCCGGGTTCTCCGGGTTCTCCGGGTTTTCCGGATAGGCCCGGCTTTTTTCCGGATAAGCCTGACCATTTCCTGCTTCCGCATATATATTCTCCTCCAGGCGGCTATATATCTCCTTTAGCCTGGCGTTACTGTACCCCTGAGGCGGCTTCTTTACCACATACTGCAGGGAGACAGCGGTGGACAGCACATAGCCGTATTCCTGGTATGTCCCGTTGATGGCCCACATATTGATGCCCAGCCCCCAGGAAGGGACCAGAACGGCAAAGAACCATGCCCCATAGGCCGCTATGGAGGCAGTTATGCCGCCTCCCACTGCCAGACGGAGCTTCCAACCTTTAACCCGGCGCGGTATGAACCACAGGAACACGTTCATAAGCAGAAGCAGGACAAAGGCTGCTTTCATCTGACGGGTAATGAAAAATTCATAGTTGCCGGATACGGTCATGGCTGTCCTGAATGCCATCACATCCCACAGCATGATGGGTCGTCCGCGGAAGGCCACCACAAAGGTCTCCGCCAGGGAAATGACATATAGGATGCAGGAAGCAGCGGGCACAGCGATTCTGGTCCTCCCCGTGACAGCAAACAAAGCCAGATACAGCACATAAATCCAGCCTATGTTCAAAGCAGCCATATAATAAGGAACCGTGTCCAGATTCCCCGTGACATACTCAAACATAAAGTATGACGCCACTGGAGCCATTAGCAGACACACGGTTCCCACTGTATACCATATATATTTTATAATCTTTATCTTATTTTCTTTTGTCACCATTGTCGCCTTTTTGTTAGAATTTTGTTAATAAAATTTAATAAACTTATCCTAACATAAAGGATTTAATGATTCAAGAGTCAAATGCTTCCATGAATGACATTTCACAGACATTTCACAGAACCTTCACATTTTTCCAGCCCGCTTCCCAGCCGGAGGGAAAAATCCTCTCCCTGCCCCAACGCTCTTATCCTTAATATTCATTCATGATATAATTGACCTTTGGAACAATTATATGGGTCTGGACCTGCGTAATGCGGGTTCCTTCTATCAGGGAAACATTTAGTACGTAATAGGAATCCTCATGGTAAAACAGCCGGAATGTGAATACCTTTCCCTGTATTTCTTTAAACCAGATCTGGACCGGGTGGCCCCAGGCCTCCTCCGCCGTTTCATCATATTCCAGTCCTATGATGCCCCTGCCGGTAAACTGGTATATGCCTGCATATATATGGTTGTAACTCTTTTCTTTTGAAATATACTCGTCCTTCCGGTCATTATTAAAATCAATTTTATAAAAGGTTTCATAAGGTGAAACAACTGAGCCAAGCCTTAAAAACTGATTCAGCTCAATCTCCGGATCTTCATCACCCGTATAGACATCTTCATCGTTTGAACGGTATGACAGGTCCGCCAAATCTGTTTTTATTTCTTCCAGATAACCGGTGACATCCCCTGCGTAAGCAGCGCGGTTATCATATATTTTCTGCCACATAAATGATTCAGGCACCGCCTCAATAACGGCGTCTTGTCCGCCTTCCGGTATCAGGCGGTGTATCATTATATTGTCCAGATAACGGGGACGCTCACCCCCCGGAAACGGCCGCTCCACAATATACAGTCCGCCGGAATGACAGATTATTTTTCCGCCCAGATACTCAGGCTGATAGGTGCTTACATAAGCCAGACCGCCCGCAGTCCCGCGGTAAATATGCAGATCTCCTATTTTTCCTGTGACGCTGTACTGCAGCAGGAGAAAGTAATCCGTACGGCCAAGGGAAATCCGGCAGACATACTGGGTGCCGCCGTTAAGCGTACGCCTGGCCTGACTCAGGTATGTTCCATATTTACGTTCAAAATCCCCCTGGTCTGTCTGGTACATTTCCATTCCCAGCCCGCGCTCCAGACGATCCAAAGCCTTGTCCGCCAGTAAACCGGCCAGAATTTCCGTGAAATCATCGGGTATGTCCGCACAATTATTTTGAATGGCAGCAGAAGAACCCTGTACTTTTAACAAAAACACTTCTGCCACATCCGGCAGGTTATAGGGAAATGCGCTGTCTCTGGCCGGATCCTGGTATGTAAGCGGTTTATATATGGAGACATCCGTGCCCACACCAAACTCTGTCACCCGGATATCATCCGGCTCCAATACAGCCATGTAATCCATTAAAATCGTGGTTTGGCCATCCTCCTGTATTCTGGCGTCCACCAGATACCTCTGCCCGGACTGAATCTCCTGGTACAGTGTAAAAGCAGCCGCCTTTCCATTCAAATGTTTAAACCACATATCAACCAGCCTGTAATGATTGTCCCTCCATGCCTCCACTGCGGCCGGACACTGCTTAAAATCCTTATCGTACCATTTGATACTGTGTTCAAACGGCTGCCTGTATCCCGGAGGTGTTTTTGTAAATATCTCATCTTTGCCGTCATTGTTTATATCCATGATATACATATGGCTCCAGTTTATAGCATCGGCATCCTCCCAATAAGCCGTATCATCATACAAAAAAGGCCGCTCCTCGTTCCGATACTCCCATTCATCCCCATAAAATGTATTTTTCGCCCTGTTTGCATAGATAACGTCATATATGACATCATCGAGATAATCCTGAACAATATGGGTATCAGGATGCTGCTCATTGCAATACAGAAGGTGTGGTTCGGAAATACGGAAGGTCCGGTTGAAGCATATGCTATCTGTAATGTTGGCCAGATGAAAGATAGTCCGGTCAAGCATGTATATCTGCAAATTGACGGTTCCTGTGGAATCATCAAAGCAGCTTGCCCCATAATAAAAGGCAGACTCATATTGGAATAACGTAAAAAACCGGACATCGTCCATATACTGGCTGTTGAAAAAAACATACCCATTCTCTCCCTCAACCATCATATGGACATAGGATATGGTTCCCCTTCCGTCTTTTTCAAAGGCTATCAGCTCATCGGTCCCGTCGCCGTCCGTATCACAGCGGTAACATGAATATTCCGCCTCATTTTCGTTGAAATCAGTTATCGCCATTTCATTTGTCATTTCATCCGTCATATCTAACAGAGACAGGAATTCATGGTTTGCAATCCGAAAATCCTGTTGGTTCAGTCCATACAGATATTCTATACAGGCATCCGCATCCTCCTGGTTCATTCTGTATTTCAAATCGCTGACTAATTCCACCGGAAAACCGTAACAATCATCTGCCGGCTCTAAATCCCCCGGCAGCCCGGGGAAACATGTATTATCTTCAACCAGCATTGACAAGCCGCTGTCTGTCAGTGGGGGCACAGACAATTCCGGCTGCTCTTTCACCGGCTGTCCGGCTGCTGCGTCCGCTCCGGCTGCTGCGTCCGCTCCGTCAGCCTCCCCAAAACAGGCAGTCAGCAAAAGAGAGAGAATGCTTACACTTATGATCAATCTATACCCCATGGATACCTCCTGGTATTACCTCCAACGAATCCTCAGCACTTCCCCGTCATATACGTATACGGAATTTCCCTGATACAATCCTCCTGTAAAATATCACGGTCAGCAGAGTCGCCGCAATCCATCCAAAGGGCCAGGCCATCCAGATACCCGTGCTTCCGAAATGCCCTGTAAGGATATTTGCCACGATAATGCGCAGAATCAAATCCGGCACAGTGGCCAGCACAAAATAGGTCATGGCTCCGGAGCCCCGGATAATACCGTCTGTCATGAGCTTAATGGAAATCATAAAATACATGGGACTTACGATGCGCAGAAACTCCATGCCGGACTCTATGGCCCGGGTGCTTCCCGCCCCCAGGAACAGTCCCATCATCTGGCGGCTGAACACAAAATACAGCAGGAAGAACGGGATCGTGGCATAAAAGGACAGCCTGACGCCGGTCTTAAAGCCCAGGGGGATCCTCTCTCTCTTTCCCGCTCCCAGGTTCTGGGCCGTATAGCTGGACAGACAGCCTCCCAGTGACATGAATGCGTTGATGGCAAAGGTATTAAGCTTGACGGCCCCGGAATAGCCTGCTATGACAGCGGAGCCGTACCGGTTCACGATTTCCTGGACAAACATATTTCCCACTGACAACACGCTCTGCTGCATGATGCTGGGCACTGCGATGGCTGCTATCTGCCCCAGCAAAACAGCGCTGAACAGCACGGTCCTCCGGTCGGTTTTAAGGGCGCCCAGACGTCTGGCCAGAGTCCCCAGAGCCAGGATGGCGGAAACCCCCTGGGCAATAAAAGTAGCCCATGCCACTCCCGCCACTCCCAGGCCCAGCCAGGCCACGAACCAGTAATCCAGCGCGATATTTCCCAGGGACGAACCGATGAGAAAATACAGGGGAGTCCTGGAATCCCCCAGGGCCGTAAATATGCCTGTACATACATTGTAGAGAAACAGGAAGGTCAGCCCGTAGACATAGATCTTAAGGTACAGCTCCCCGTCCGCGAATATGTTGTCCGGGGTATGGATTAAACGCATCATATCCCCGCAGAAGGCATATCCCAGCATGGTCAGAATCAGGCTCATGGCGCCGCAGGCAATGAACGCCGTGTAGACAGCGGTCTTCATCCTGCCTATGTCCTTTGCCCCAAAGAGCCTGGACACCACCACGGAAGCCCCCAGGTTGCTTCCCACCGCAAAGGCCATGAATATCACCGTGATGGGATAGGAGGCCCCAACGGCTGCCAGCGCATCCTCACCTGCAAACCGGCCCGCGATGCTGCTGTCCGCGATATTGTAAAACTGCTGGAACATGACGCTTATAAACATGGGCAGCGCAAACCGCCACAGTGTCTTTTTCGGATGCTCCGCCGTCAAATCTGTAATCATGATACCCTTTTTCCTCCCAATGACAATTTATGTACCATTATACCCTTGGTCTGCCATAAGGGCAACCGGAAATATAGAGGAAACGCAAATCTGAAACGCAAAGCACATATGAACGGACGGCGGAGAAAAGCACTGACAAAATACTGCAAATCAGCGAAAAAAAACGCCCGGGGCTTTCCCATTTACAGGATTTGCCCCAGGCGCAGTCTTTTCACATGATAAATCCATTAGTGGTGGAAGAGACGGATTCCCGTAAATGCCATCACCATTCCATACTGGTTGCATGTCTCGATAACCTGGTCATCGCGGACAGAACCGCCGGGCTGCGCCACGTATTTTACGCCGCTCTTGCTGGCCCTGTCAATATTGTCCCCAAAGGGGAAGAAGGCGTCGGATCCCAGGGCCACGTCTGTCATGGTGTCCAGCCAGGCCCTTTTTTCCTCAGCGGTGAATACAGGAGGCTTTACCTTGAAGGTCTTTTCCCATCTTCCGTCAGCCAGCACATCCATGTAATCATCTCCCATATATACATCAATGGCATTGTCTCTGTCAGCCCTCTTGATGCTGTCCACAAAAGGAAGGTTCATTACCTGGGGAGCCTGGCGCAGATACCAGTTGTCCGCCTTGCTGCCTGCCAGACGCGTACAGTGCACCCTGGACTGCTGTCCCGCGCCGATGCCGATGGCCTGTCCGCCTTTTACATAGCATACGGAGTTGGACTGTGTGTATTTCAGGGTGATGAGGGAAATCATCAGGTCAATCTTGGCAGAATCCGGAAGCTCCCTGTTCTCAGTGACAATATCCTCCAAAAGGTCCCTGTTGATCTCCAGGTTGTTATGTCCCTGCTCAAAGGTGATGCCGAATACCTGCTTGCGCTCCAGGGCCTCAGGCTCATAGTCCGGATCAATCTGGATGACATTGTAATTACCGTTTTTCTTGGACTTTAGGATTTCCAGGGCTTCCGGCTCATATCCCGGAGCGATAACGCCGTCAGACACCTCGCGTTTTATGATTCTGGCCGTGTCCGCGTCGCACACATCAGACAGAGAAATAAAGTCCCCGAAGGAGGACATGCGGTCTGCTCCCCTTGCCCTTGCATATGCGCTGGCTAACGGTGAGAGTTCACCCATATCATCCACCCAGTAAATCTTCCTCAATGTCTCGTCAAGAGGCAGGCCCACTGCCGCCCCGGCAGGTGAAACATGCTTGAAAGATGCGGCGGCCGGAAGCCCTGTGGCTGCCCTCAGCTCTTTTACCAGCTGCCAGCCGTTTAACGCGTCCATGAAATTGATGTAGCCCGGTCTGCCGCTCAGTACTGTGATGGGAAGCTCCCTGTCCCCTTCCATGAAGATTCTGGAAGGCTTCTGGTTTGGGTTGCAGCCGTATTTAAGTGCCAGTTCTTTCATAATCATACCTCTCTCCTTATTTATTTTTATTTACGATTCTCGTCTCATATGTGCCGGCGGCAATATCAATAAAACGCACGAACAGGGACACCTTGTTATCCTCGTTAAGGCTGTTCCAGACCAAATCCGTAAAGGCGTCAATGTCCCCGCTTATCCCCACCTTCTTAGGCTCTCCCTCAAAGCTGGGCAGAGGATTGCCGTCATGCATGTAGGTGTGGATAAAACGTCCCTCACCCGCCGCCGGCGACTGGTACGCATAAGTAAAACGCAGGCAGGAATCCGGATTTCCATTGTCGCTCTTTAAAATGGACATGGCATAATTATAATTGCCGTTTTCAATGTGCATGATGCCGGAGATCCGCGGTGTGTAATTAGGCGCATCCGGCTCGAATTCCCTGCATCGCAAGGACTGCTCAAAGGTCATCTGGTGGTCCATTCCGTCGTAGATGGTGTCGGTCTGGTCCCCGTTGGTCACAATGGTCTTGTTTCCAAGAACCCGCACAGGGGCATAGATAATCAGGCTTGGGTCCTCCAGCTTGGCAGGGTCAAATGCCTGGGTGCGGATTCCTTCCCCATCCTCCGCAAACACGCGGTTGCGGCTGTTGGCGCTTCTGCCCATGATAAAATAGGCGGTTACTGCCTTTGTTCCGTCTTCTGATCGCCCGATGACGATTCCCCGTCCGGGATAAGCATTGCTTTTCAGCTCCTGTTCCAGTGACATCTGATTCATACTGATTCCTCCATTCGGCTTAATAGGTTTCTGAAACTTAAAAGAGCCGGCTCCCGGACACGCAAAAAAATATGCGTGCCCAGGCGGTCGGCTCAAAATAGTTCATGGTACTGCGTGCTCCCTGTGGTTGCTCCACTATCCGCCAGTCACACGCCCTACCATTAATATATATCTTTTTTTCTAATATTGCAACCCTTTTTTAGAAGTTTTACTAATCAAGGAAGTAGAAGAAACCAGTCTTTCGCACCTCCTGTTTCCCCTATTCATTCCGGATGGCTGCCAGGGGACTCAGCTTCATGGCACGCATAGCCGGCATAAATCCGGCTGCCATGCCCACAAAGATGGCAAAGACCACGGCTGCCACGGAAAGCCAGGGCGGTATTCTGGACAGGTTGCCTGTCAGTCCGTTCATTTCCTCCAGGTTAACAAACCGGTTGATAACCACCGAGATACCGTAACTGAGCAAAATTCCCACAATGCCTCCCATGAAGCCGATAAAGCCGGATTCAATGAGGAACATGTTGCGGATATTTCCCATATCACAGCCCAGCACCTTCATAACGCCGATTTCCTTTGTCCTCTCATAAATGGACATCATCATGGTGTTGGCAATGCCGATGGCTGCCACGAACAGCGAAACCGCTCCGATGCCGCCGAGAACAGCCTGTATCATGCTGGACTGCTGTTTCGTACTCTCCATCCAGTCCGCCTGGCTGCTGACCTGGAATCCCATGTCCGCTATCTGCTTTTGAACCTCCGGGACATATTCCATATCGTCCACAAATATCTGTGCCCTGTTATAGGTCAGATAGTTAAGGGGCTTTCCTTTTTTGTTGGTGGGCTGTCCCGGTATCACGGCTCCCTTTTTAAACACCTTGCGCAGCTGGGCTTTCAGTCCGTCGATGTCTGTATACACGTTATAGGAATAGGAATTCCAGTCATCCGGACCGCCTTCCACCATGCCGGTTGCATTCATCATGTACTTTTTCGGCGGTTTCACAGGAGTCTGTCCGTCCTCTGACGAACTGACGGAACCATTTCTGGTCTGGAAATAAGCGTCCACATCAAAAATGACAAAGAGGGGCTTATTCATAAAGTCCACTTCCGGCATCTCGCCCGTGTCCCAGTATCCCCGGCCTGTCTTGGAATTATAAAAATTCTGCTGGACCGTGTTGCCCACCACCATGCCCATCTCTCCCGGTTCCGGCAGCCTGCCTTCCCCCAGGGGAATCTGCTCCAGAAACGACTGGCTTACGCCCATAAGGGACAGATACTGGGCCTCGTAGGCTCCCTGGCGCATAACCACATTGATTTCCAGGACAGGGGATACCCCGGACACATGGGGCAGGCGGCCAAACTGTTCTATAACATCGTCTGTGATGTAGGTGGGATCCGAGGATTTACTGCTCCCTCCCCCACCAATCATCACCGCGTTCCCATAGGAGGAACCGGAATACACGTTGATGGTGGTCAGGCTTCCCCAGGAGGAAATCTGTTCCATAAACATCTGGTCCAGTCCGATTCCCAGGGATACCATGACCACAATGGACGCTGTGCCGATGATAACTCCCAGCACAGTCAGAACCGTTCTCAGCTTCCTGCGTCTTAAGTTGTTAATGCTCATGATTACGAGATCAGGAAATCTCATCGTCCACATCCTCTTCCCTTGCTGCCTTGCGTTTCTTCCTGATTCGGATGACAACCGCAGCTGCAATACCGGCGGCTGCCGCCACACCGGCAATCACCAGGAACTTGTATTTGCCCCAGAAGGATGGGGCTGCCTCCGCCTCCATGCTGCCTGCGTCCATGGCCGCTCCCATATCATCCCAGTTCTGTTCCATCTCCTCCATAACCATGAGGGTCAGTTCCTTTTCCACGGGTTCTGCGGGAACACCGTTTTCATCCTCGTAATCAATGCGGATGCGTACCGTTCCCTCGTCCAGGGTGGGAGCCACACCTGTCAGCATGGTATCCACGTTGCCTGTTTCACCCGGCTTGATGTTTCCCACATAGGCGTCCGTGGTCTTGATGGAGTCCGCCTCAAAGGTCACGGTCACGTTGTAAAGGATGACCTTTCCCGTGTTGTTGATGCCAAACATGACATTGGACTCAGATCCCACGGTTAAGCTGTCCGGCATAACGTCAATGGTGCTGGTGCTTAACCGGGCATACTGTTTTACAGGGATGTCCACTACAATGCTTTCCTCTGCGTTCTTGAATTCAGGGCTGTCGTACTTCTCCTTCACCGTGATGGCGTAGGAGCGCTGGTCCACTCCTGCCCTGGCTGTAAACCTGGCCCTGACCTCGGTGGTCTGTCCGGGAGCCATATTGTCCACCACCAGGGAGGAGGTGCCTGACTCCGTGGTAAATACGGCGCTGTCCGATACCTTCTCCGACTCCAGGTTAAAGAGAATGTTGCTGGCAGCAACCGAGGTGGATGCATTCTTCATGTTAAGAATCAGCTCAAACTCGTCCCCTGCGTAGATTTCCTCCGGAACCGTGTGGTAGCTCTCCACAATCAATCTGGCCCTGGTCCTGTCGTTGGCGTTAAAATCCCCCAGGTCGTCCTCTTTATCCTTGGACGTGATATGTACGTAAAAAGTTCCCTCCTCCGTGTGCAGATCCCCCTCAGAGCTTAAGCGGAAGGTGATGGTGTATTTGATTGGATAATAACCTGTATAGGAATCCTTGCGGATTGCCATGCTGTAGGGAGCGAACACGGTTTCTCCCGGCTGCACGCGCTCAAAGGTGCGGTCATAGTTGCCGTCGTTGATTTCAAAGGGGAACTTGGCATCGTCCTCTGAGAGCTGCATGCTGACCGTCACATCCTGGGCCGTGGTCTCCCTCTTATTGCGGAAGTTCACGGTGTAGTCCATGACATTGGGATAAACGCCCCGGGGTGTGGGCTGGTTCTCTCCCACCACAAAGTAATTGCCTTCCTTTTTGTCCTCCTCCTCGTCTGCTCCTGATGTGGATGAGGTGGAAATCCATACATTAATATAGTCTGTGTCAGAACCGCCGTCCCATTCAAGCAGTACAGGGATGCTGTAGTATCCCTGAAGGGCATCGCGCCGCACCCTGGCTGACAGGGACACGCTCTTTACATTGCCCTTCTTGATGGTTCCCACGTTCTTGGCCACAAAGGTGGTCTCCATAATTTCAAAGGGATAGTAGTCAACGGAGTAATCCCCGTTTCCCCGCTCCTCTATCTGCTGGAACTCATTGGTTTCCAGGAGACTGATGCGCAGGTTCTCCATATCCTCATCCGTGGCCCTGATACGGAAGGGAATGGACATGGATTTTCCTATGGTCCCTTTGGGTGATTTTGTAGTAAAAACATAATCATTTTCACTGGCATTGGTGTTGTAGCCCAGTTTATAATCGCTGGCCGCTGCGCTGGAAGGATACATCCCGGCCAGCATTGAGGCTGCCAGGAACGCCGTCAGGCCCCTGCACCATTTATTTGCTCTCATTCTCATTGCACTCCTTTTCCTCTGCATTCCCCTCATATAATGCTTCCCTGCCGCCTGTCTCGATTCCCACAATCCTGCCGTCCATGATTCGGATTCTCCGGTCCGCATAGGAGGCCAGATTGTTGTCATGGGTAACCATGACCAGAGTCTGGTCCTGCTCCCTGACAATCTTCTGCATCAGGCGCAGCACCTCCATGGTGGTCTTGGAATCCAGGTTTCCCGTGGGCTCATCGGCAAATATAATCTGAGGATTGACCACCAGGGCCCTGGCTATTCCCACACGCTGCTGCTGTCCGCCGGACATCTGGTTGGGCATATGCCTGGCCTGTCCTCCCACGCCTACCAGGTCCATGTATTTCCTGGCTTCCTTAAGCCTCTGCCTCCTGGAAACACCCCGAAAGGAAAGGGGCAGGGCTACATTCTCCAGAGCATTCATGGTGTTTAACAGGTTGTATGCCTGGAAGATGAATCCCACCTTTTCGCGGCGGAAGCTCACCAGCTGGCGCTCCGTCATCTTCTCTATATGGACTCTGCCAATCTCAATCTCTCCCTTGGTAGGCTTCTCCAACCCGGCCAGCATGTTGAGAAGGGTGGATTTGCCGGAACCGGAGGCTCCTACAATGGCAACGAATTCTCCCTTATATATATCAAAATCCAGCCCGTCCAGGGCCCGGACCTTGATATCGCCTACCCGGTATATCTTATATAAATTCTTTACCCGTATGACCACGGGCCTGTTTTCTTTTGCTGTAGGGACCGACGACACGGCCAGTTGTTCCTCTGCCAAATCCAGCCTCCTTTCCAGGGCGTAAAAGCGCTCCAATCCAGATAACAGCCCGTATGGACAGACTGTACTGATTTTGTTCAGTATAGCACAGAGAACGCGATTTGTTCTTCTGTTTTTCTTTAATCTTCCTTTAATAATTCCTTACACCCTATCCGTTTTCAGTAGCAAATGTAACACGAAAACAGGTAATTGTAAAGCAAATCAGGACAGAGCACAGCAAAAGACCGGGCATCGCTGATGTTCAGCGGGGGCCCGGTCTTGGGGTTTTATTAAATAATGTAATACCACAGCATATTTATGTTTATTTTTCCTCTACTTCCAGCCATCCGGCAAATATTTCAAAGTATTCTGTATCATATCATGCGCTAACATCTTCACATCTTCCTCTGTGCATCTTTTCCCCTTTACCAAAGGATCATTCAAGAATGCCTTCACCACCAAATCCTCATCATACTTCAATGCCGCCTGAAGCGTATATTCATGATTATCCAGATGCGGGAGAATGAGTTCTTTAATACTTTCAGGAATATCTCCGGCTATCATAGGCCGAATTGCATCCCGTTCAAATACTGCATTCGTCTCCACTACTGCATTTCTGGATAGATTCGGTATCTGTCCATATGTATTAGGAATATTCACATTGCTGACCAATCTGCCTAATCCGCATAATGCTTTTATCAAAAGAATTCCTTCCTCTCCGGTTGGTTTTAACTCAACAGCCTCCTCATTATCAGCCAGACGGCGGCTTCTCTCCAATCTTCTCTTTAAGTCTTCTTTTCTCCAATTCACTGTTGTTAATCCAAATTTCCACTTTTTCACTGTATCCGGATCATTCAGATATTCGTTTCCCGGCATGAATTCGGCCAGATGCCGATCACCTGCCGCTGCTATAAGGCCATATCTTTTAAACAGGTCGAATTTCACTCTATGAGCACAGTTAAAAGATGAGTTCATCCAATTTCTGTCTGGATCATGGTATCCGTCCTCGAAATGTTCTGCAATATAAGCATCATAAACAGGAAAAAGATCAATGCCTTTATAGGAAGCGCTGGAAAACCAGGTAAAATGATTGATTCCCAGCACATTAACACAAATATCATGCCAGTCAATATTCTTCTCATCACAACATGCTTCACAAATTCCTTTCAGTACTTTCTGTGTGCCAAAGACCTCATGACAGCATCCGAATGCCTTTATCTCAGGAAATACGTGATATAATGTTTTTACACAAAGAGACATAGGATTTGTATAATTGATAACCCATGCTTCTGGTGAGTAGGCCTTAATGGCCTCTGCTATTTCAGCAAACATTGGAATTGTACGCAGACCACGTATAATTCCTCCAGGACCAGCCGTATCTCCTACAGATTGATAAATCCCCAGACGTTCCGGAAGATGAACGTCTGACTCCATTTCATCAAATGTTCCCGGAAGAATGGATATCACCACAAAATCACAATCCGTCAATGCATCCTCAAGACTGGTACTGGTTCTGTAGTTCCATTTACCCAGTGTATCTTCCCTTTTGGAAATCAAATTTCCAATTATCTCATTATTTTTGGCTGCTTTAAAATCGATATCGTAAAGGTTTATAGTGCCTGACAGTTGTTCCTCCAAAGCCAAATCTGTCATGAATGTCCATGCCCAGCCTCTGGAACCGCCGCCAATATAAGCAATTTTAATGTCTGATACTTTGTCCTTTGCATACCTCATTCTCGATTTCCTCCATCTATCTATTTTTATTCTCATTTTCCGCTTTCATAAGGGGAAATATAGATTCTAAAGTACAAGTTTTATTCCGGTTATGTTCACAAACAGGAATTATATGAATGGCCGTCTGTCCAGCACCAGCTTTAATGGCTTGTTTGTAACAAGCTCCCCTGGAAGAGCATTTTGGAGCTCGGCTAGTGCACAGATACATCCAAATAATGAATGCATATCATTAAATCCATCATCCGTTTCATAGTCCAGATGTTCCAAATAATCAATATAGGTGAGCGCAAAGTCATGAAGTGCTGTTTTAGCTTCATCAAACCGATGACCACTGTGACGCAGTCCTCGGTTTAAACAATAAACCCAATCTATTTCTGCAAAAGAAACCTTTTTTCCCAACGTCTCCCAATCATTTTTTTTATAAATGGCCAGGCAGGTATCCACAATCTTATCCGGATATGGTAAGGGCCTATGGGCATATTCATGATTGAACAGATAGTGAAACGACGCCGCAAGATGCGGAAAAACAGACGGTTTTGCTCTTACTCCAGCAAATGAATCTGCTTTTAGAACTGGTTTGACCTGTCCTTTTCTCCAAAATCCTGTTTCCGGGTCAGCTTCGATGCTAAGCCATCTGAAGTACCGGTCCTCCCACTGCATGTCCGCTTCTTCCATAAGCACCATAGCTGCATAGATGCCTGCTCCTTGATGGGAAGCCAGCCATGGATCTTCTGACCAGCAAAGTCCATCTAGAAATTGTTCCAAATTATGCTGCTGCAAATACGGCTGCATATCAAACAATGGATGAACAGCCTTTTCTTCAAATAATTCCAATGCTGCTACACAGTGTGCTGTAGTATGGTAAGGATGATGCGTAGCTTCCTCAAACAAACCACTTATTGGATTTTGGAATCCTTGCAGATTTATAATCCAATTCTCGCGTTCTGCTGACGTTGCTGGAAACTCTCCAATCATGTACCGTATATTTGCTGCATCTGCACACCCATATGGATTAATTACCAGTTCTCTATCATTCGTAGCGTTTTGCCATATCCATCTTGAATAACCGCTTCCTCCATCTACACAGTGACTTTGGATTACCTTTCGTGCACCTTCAATGATTCCTTCAATATTTTTCATTCTACATTACCCCTTAATTCCTGATGTGGCAATGCCCTCTACCAAATATTTCTGCAGTGTGATGAAAATAATGACTGCCGGCAGCAGGGATAGTGTTGCCATAGCAAACATTGCACCATAGTCCGATGTAGAGCTTGGATCGCAGAATAATTTCAAAGCGTAGCTAATTGGGTACATGGTTGTCTTGTTGATATAGAGCAATGGACTCATAAAATCATCCCATCTCCAAATAAAGGAAAAAATTCCCGATGTAATAAGGGCAGGAATAATTAAAGGAAGAATTATCTGACGGAAAACACCGTAATATGAGCAGCCATCTATTTTCGCCGCCTCATCTAATTCTCTTGGTATTCCCTCGATAAACTGCATAATCAGGAAGATAAAGAAACCTTGTCCAAAAAAGTAAGGCGCAATTAATGGTAAATATGTACCTACCCATCCTAGCTTTTTAAACCAAATAAACTGCGGTATCATCATAACCTGAAAAGGCAGCATCATTGAAACCATCATGCATGTAAACAGCAGCTTCTTCCCTTTGAATCTGCATCTGGCAAATCCATACCCTACAATTGCAGATGAGGCAACTGCTCCCACGGTTGAAAGCACGGAAATGATGGCGGAATTAGCGAAAAAACGGCCAAAGGTGCTACCGGCAAATCCCTTCCACCCATTCACATAATTGACCAGAGTCGCCTTCTCAGGCAACAGTTCTTTTGCTGTAGCAAATATAGTATTGGTTTCTTTAAATGAGCTCATAAGCATCCATATTAGTGGATACACCATTATCAGACCGCCAATGCAGACCAGAATGTGATAAATTGTAATCCCTATTGTTCTTTTATTTTTCATACCCATATATCATTCTCCTTCGCTGAATACCCACTTCTTTTTTGTCTTGAATAAGATTACTGTAACCGTACCTACAATAAACAGCATGACCCAGGCCATAGCGGCTCCGTATCCCATCCTATAAAACTCAAAGGACTGTTGATACATATAAACGGTATAGAACAAAGTGGAATTCATGGGCTTTCCCTGGGTAATGATATAGCACTGGGAAAAAGCAAGAAAACCGCTAATCATCTGCATGATAAGATTGAAAAATATGGTAGGAGTCAGCATGGGCAGCGTTATCTTCCAGAATATATATGGCCTGGATGCTCCATCCACCCGCGCACTTTCATACAAAGAATTTGGTATCTGTTTTAGTGCAGACAAAAAGATAAGCATAGAGGAACCAAACTGCCAGACTGCCAACAAAATCAAGGTCCATATTGCAGTTTTAGTATTGCCCAGCCATGCGAATTGAGTATCAATGCCAACGGCAGCCAACAGAGCATTAATCACACCATCCGTAGCAAAAATACGTTTCCATAGGATAGATACTGCCACAGAACCGCCGATGATAGACGGCAGATAATAAACCGCCCTATAAATAGGGGTCATCCTGGTATTTCTAACCAGGATGACAGCCACTGCTAAGGCAAATACCAGCCTCATAGGGACAGATATAAATGTATAAAAAATAGTAACAAATAATGATTTAATGTACGTTTTATCTGTTGTAAACATTTCAATATAATTGGCAAGTCCAATAAATTTGGGCTGGGATAGAATATTATAGTCAGTCAAAGAATAATAAAGAGACATGCATATGGGAACCAGCGTAAAACACAAGAATCCGACCGCAAAAGGCAATGTGCAGATACTCCCTGCCACACTTTCCTTATTAAACCACTGCCTCAGTGTCAATTTGTTTTCCTTCATTTCTCTGTCCCCTCTCTTAATCTGCTTTTCATATTATTGTCCAGAATACCCTTTTAGAAGGATTGCATTTCCCTTTTCGTAGAACTCTGCTGCTGCTTCATCAGCAGTCTTGCTGCCATAGCAGACCTCCTCTGTCAAACTATCAATCAGGTTTGTAATTTCTCCCGAGCCCACCGGGTCTGCAGGGTCAAGAGCGGAACAGTTCTCTGATACTTTTGTTACAAATTCAATCACCAACTGTTCATCCTGTCCCAACTTTGGTGTAATAGCCTCTGCTATAACAGAGGACGCCGGAACACCTCTCTCACCTAACAATACATCGTTACATTCCTTGGAATTAGTCAGATAATTAATTACCTTTACTGCTTCTTCCGGATTTTTGCTATTACTGGATACGGAAAAGAACTGGCTTGGTTTTGTATAATCTGCCTGTTTTATATTGTTGGCTGGCCAAGTACACACTGCATACTCATATTCTTCCGGTTTGGAATTCATAGCTGCGGCATACTGGTTTGACCATACGATAGTAGACCATGACTTACCGCTGTGAATCGCATCCTCTTCAATGGAAGTTGTTGATATTTCCACAAATGCCGCCGGGTCCGTGTGCCATCCCTCTTTGATTGCATTTTCATAAAGTCGGAAGAAGTCAGCGAAGGTGCTTTCCTGTCCCCCCAATCCTCCTTGGTTATTGTAGAGTTTTTCGCCCCTGTCTCTCATATAATACTGTAAATATTTTGTACCTGCACCATATGCAATATTAGTAGGGGTACCCGTTTTTTCATATATCAGTTTTGAATACTCAATATACTGATCCAGCGTGATTTCATCGCCAATCTCAATCCCGGCATTGTCTGTTATAGTTTTATTGTAAATCATCATTGGAGCATTCAATCCATTACAAATTCCATACAGCTTTCCACCAATTTTTCCTGAATCCACCGTTGAATCTGCTAAGTTTGACAGGTCCAGCAAACCATTCTCCACATAGGGAGTTAAGTCCAAAAGCAGGCCGTTAGATACATATTGGTCAATGTAACGATAGTCCATCTGTATGATATCAGGCAAATCGTTACCTGCTGACTGAGCTGCCAATCGATCCCAGTAAGAACTGAATTCATTAATTTCCTCCTGAAAGCTTATTCCTGGGTTATCTTCTGAATACATTTTAAGAACCTTATCCGTCTTTTCATTCCTTACCTGGTTTCCCCACCAGGAAAACCGTAATACCATGTCTCCTGAGGCATCAGCTGCATTCTCTGTAACCGCCGGTGTATCCGCTGCAGAAGTGTTTCCCCCATTGCTTTCTGAACTGCCGCATCCAAATAAACTTCCTGCACTTAACACGATAGCCATTCCAATTGCAAGATTTCTCTTTAACATAATAACCCTCCTTAAATAGTCGCGTGCTTTATTTCGTAGGTTTATTATAGCAAGATTTATATTTAGATAAAATACAAAAAAACGGTTTAAATGTTCACAAAACCGTTTTTATATGCGATAGCTTATTGAATTATCACCAAATATTGTTATAATTTAAGTACGATTTCAAGGGAGGTTTCTTTATATGTATAAAAAGCTGCACAACTGGTTGATAGACACATCATTAAAAACAAAACTGCTCCTTTTTAATTGTCTCATTACCCTTTTTATCGGCATTTCGTCGTTTCTTGCGGTAAATATTTTTATGAAATATAACGAAGAACTGCTATACAATACTACCGCCAGCGTACTGACATTTTTCTCCAGTGAAATAGGTAATTCCTTTGATTCCATGACAACATCTTCTTCCGTACTGATTGCCGACAATACAATTCAGGGTAGCCTATATGACCTCAAATACTCCCCCTCCTCGCTCAAAACAGCGGTATCTTACCGTTCTTTATACAATTCCATACTGAGTTATTCATATACAATTCCCCATGTTGAAAGCATCTGCCTGTATACCCCCACATCAACTATATGGAGCAATAACCATCAGTCCTCCCTTTCTGTTTCTCAGCTGGAATACATAAAGGAATATACGGATGAACAAAAAGGCAGTCCTTGCTTTCTGGTTTTAGATAAGTACAATAATCAACTGGTTCTAGCCCGCCAAATTCGGCGTATAGCTGGTACCAATTTAGAGCCTTTGGGAACGCTGGTTATATTTATTAATACAGAGTCGCTCATCAAAGCCTCAACTACCCATAATACCTTTGATGACTGCTCCTACATACTAAGTGCAGACGCAAAGACTGTGTACCGTTCAGATGCACCTACTCCAGAAAACACATTTGATATTCTGAATGATAGTTATAAAGTCATTCCATTCAAAGGACATTACTATTTTGTTTTAAAAAGCATGATTCCGGGATATGGATGGGAATTTGAATGTTGGATGAATTATGATAAAACTCATGGTTCTATTTTAATGGGACATATGCTTTTTCTTCTTGCTCTGGCCTGCTGTATCATCCTCAGTCTGCTTGCATCCGGAGTCTTATCGCAGAATATATCAAAACATATTTTCGCATTAGTGAAAAAAATGAAGACTTTTGACAGTGAATCCGATGTTATTCCTCAGACAAATTATGACTATTCGACGCGAAAGGATGAAATTGGGATTGTACACAGAAATTTTGATGCCATGGCCAGAGAACAGCAACGCCTTATTCGAGATAACTATCAGGCTGAAATGTTAATGAAAAATGCCCAATTAAAAGCTCTGGAACAACAAATCAACCCCCACTTTCTCTATAATACATTGGAATCCATCAACTGGCTGGCTAAATCCAAGCATGAAACCGAAATATCAAAGATTGTGGAGTCACTGGGCAACCTGCTTCATGCTACGCTGGACAGCCGTTCCCGTATGATTCCCCTTGAGCATGAGTTGGAACTTATACATAATTACATAACAATCCAGGAGTTCCGTTTCGGAGATCGGCTTAAGTTCCACTTGTCCATTGAGCAGGAGCTCTCCCATATTCCTATTCCCAAACTAAGCATTCAGCCTCTTGTGGAAAATGCCATTAAATACGCGTTGGAGGAGATTGCCGACGAGTGTAATATTTATATTACAATACTGCATACCGAACAATTAATCTATATATATGTGAAAAACGATGGTTCCCAGTTCGAGCTGGGACTTTTAGAAAAATTAAGAGCAAATCCAAAAAACTCCCGCGGATTCGGCATTGGATTAATTAATATCGATACTAGAATCAAATTGACATACGGAGAAAACTATGGACTGGATGTATATAACGAAAACAACAAGGCAGTGGCTCGGATTTCTATTCCTTTTATTCAGGATGAAATGAATTAATATGAATGAAGTTTCATAGCCTTGAGCCTCTAGGCAGCCAAGTTTCATCATAAAAGCCAGCGTTCTTATAAAGGATAACAGCACATATAAATATGCGGGAGCAAAATAAGTTCGCCACTCCTCCTCCCGTGCTCTACAGTGTATTGTTATCCAAAAAATATTATAAGTCAAGTAGAGGAGACACACAACAAGCTTTTTCGTCCCTTGTTTGTGCCTTGAGCGAAACGGAAGGAATAGGTTAAAATATGTTAAAATTAGTAATTGCAGATGATGAAAAAATCATTCGGGAAACCATACGTAATTTTATTGACTGGCAAAGTATCGGAATTGAGGTTGTAGGTGTATGCTCTAATGGTGTGGAAGCCTACGAAACCATTCTTGACTATTACCCTGATATTGTCCTGACTGATATAAAGATGCCAGGATTCTCAGGTCTTGAATTGGTAAAAAAGATTAAAGAAATTGACAATAATATACAATTTATTATTCTATCAGGCTACGATAGTTTTGAATATGCTAAAGAAGCTATGCAGTTTGGCATACATCATTATCTTCTTAAGCCCTGCAACGAACACCAAATTATTGATGCCATCAATGCAGTCAAAGAAGATTGCTACAAGCAGCGTTCTTTTCTAGCTATGCAAAAACAACAAAAAGACAATGAGAAAAATCTGGCCCAAAATGTTATGAAAAATCTGATTTTCGAGTGCATTTCATCTGAAAGCAGTATGCTTTCTCTAACAAAAAACTATGAGCAGCTACTTGATTTCAGTTATACAGAGTATAAACTCTATTATATTTTTTATCTGGAAAAAAAACATCTTGGAGACTGTCTGGAACAGCTTTCAGCCTATTTTAAAAGCAACTTTCCCAGCCTTCCTGTCCACATGATATATGTTAAAAACACTTTAATTTTTTTCTTTGAGGACTGTGCACCGACCTATACTGATCTGAATGAATATATACATGGCTTCAGTTTTAAGGAGCAATCAGTTTCGATTGAATTCAAATCCTATTCTTTTCTGAATCTGGGTGCGCTTTTGAATTCGCTCATGCCTAAATTGAAACGATACGAACAAATCAGCCTTATTGAACATTTCCATTCCATTCAGTTTGTAAACCATACTGCTTTATTTGAGAAAACTGAGTACTTCATATCCCGCATATTTCAGGATAATCCCGATGAAACCGCTGCGCAGGATTTATATGATCTCTTTTCCTCAATACAGGATATTGCATTTTTAAAAGCATTAATAACAGATATATTCTTTCGCCTGCTGACCACATCACACCAGACTTTTGTCAGCAGTGAACAGATAAATTCCTATATAGAGAACGTGAATCATTATAAAAACCCTCAGGAACTAATACACTACTTTTCTGGGCAGTTAGATGGAATCATGCAGTCAGGGAAAAAAGGTGCTTCCTCCTCTCGTGATTTTATCTTTAAGGTGATTTCTTTAGTGGATGAATATCTCTCCAATCCTAACCTTTCATTAAAATGGATTGCCGAAAACCACCTTTATATGAATGTGGATTACCTAAGCAAACAATTTGTAAAGCAGACAGGTGTGAAGTTCTCCTCCTACCTGGCTTCCAAACGCATGGAAAAAGCAAAAGAGCTGCTTTTAAACGGAAATAATGAAAAAATAAGTGAAATAGCAGAGCAAGTGGGATGCGGAGACAACCCACAATATTTCAGCCAATTATTTAAAAAATATGCAGGTATGACGCCCAGTGCATATTTGAAGCATCATGCATTATAAGAAACCTAAATTAGTGACTTAAAAACCTGGTTTCATTTGTATATATAAGTATTTTTAAAGCCTATAATTTCATCAGCCTGTAATTTTTTTTTAAAGCCCGTAATTTTTACTTGACTTATAACGCATTCTATGTAAGAATATGACGAGGCACAAATCAGTGCCATATCTGGCTGGTCCGGCTATCGCACTGGTAGAGTGTGAACTATTTCCCAAATTCAATATTTTACAATATAATGCGCAAAGGAGACTCCCATGAGACATTTATTGAATCCCTTAGACTTCTCTGTGGAAGAAATTGATGACCTTCTGGCCCTTGCAAGGGACATTGAACAGAATCTTCCAGGATACGCCCATGTATGTGACGGCAAGAAACTGGCCACCCTTTTCTATGAGCCAAGTACACGGACACGTTTAAGCTTTGAGGCTGCCATGCTGAACCTGGGCGGCAATGTATTAGGTTTTTCATCCGCCAATTCCAGTTCTGCCGCAAAAGGCGAAAGCGTGGCCGATACCATCCGCATGATTTCCTGTTATGCTGACATCTGCGCCATGAGGCATCCAAAGGAAGGCGCTGCATTTGTAGCTGCCCAGAAGGCCCAGATTCCAGTTATCAACGCAGGGGACGGAGGCCATCAGCATCCCACCCAGACATTGACCGACCTTATGACCATCCGTTCCATGAAGGGACGTCTGGACAACCTGACCGTGGGCTTCTGCGGAGACCTGAAATTCGGCCGTACCGTACATTCCTTAATCAATGCCATGGTCCGCTACCCCAATGTCAAATTCATACTGATATCCCCGCCTGAGCTGCGCATCCCGGACAATATCCGCGACGACGTGCTCATTGCAAATAACGTTCCCTTTGAGGAGGTGGGCAACCTGGACGACGCTCTGGGCCAGTTAGACATTCTCTACATGACGCGTGTGCAGAAGGAACGCTTCTTCAACGAGGAAGATTACATCCGTTTGAAAGACTGCTATATTTTGGATAAAAAGAAAATGAAACTTGCCAAGGAAGACATGTATGTGCTCCATCCGCTTCCCAGGGTAAATGAAATCTCCGTGGAAGTGGATGACGACCCAAGGGCTGCCTACTTCAAGCAGGCACAGTACGGCGTATATGTGCGTATGGCATTGATCATGAGATTACTGGAGGTGCAGAAACCATGTTAAATATCAGCGGATTACAAGAAGGCATTGTCCTGGACCACATTGAGGCGGGAAAAAGCCTGGACATCTACTATCACCTTGGCTTGGACAAGCTGGAATGCCAGGTAGCCATCATCAAAAACGCCCGCAGCAATAAGATGGGACGCAAGGACATCATTAAAATCGAAGGCGGCCTGGATACGGTTGACTTAAAGGTATTGGGCTACATTGACCACAACATCACAGTGAACATTATCCGCGGCGACAGGATTGCTGAAAAGCGCGCCTTAAAGCTTCCCAAGAAAATCACCAATGTGATTCAGTGCAAGAACCCCCGCTGCATCACATCCATTGAGCAGGAGCTTCCTCATATCTTCTACCTGGCAGATGAAAAGGCAGAGGTTTACCGCTGCCAGTACTGCGAAGAGAAGTACAGCGAATTTAAATAGGATGATTATGGGACGCTGCCCGTAAATACATGAAAAGGCAGCCCGGTATCAAAATCCCAAAGGATTGATACCGGGCTGCCATTATTATATTATCCATATCCAATCCCGACGCATGTACCGTATCCTTCCATACCGCGCCCTACAGATACATTTCCCTGTCTGTTTCCTTTTTTCCTCCCGGGCCTATGTAGACAGATTCATCAAAGGCCAGAATTAACAGGAATATGGGGGTAAGGAAAATAAGCCCCAGCGCATACCCTACCCCATGTCCAAAGGAACAGGACATCTTAACGGATATCAGAATATGCATAACCGAAACGCCGAAATAAGCCAGTTGGGCCGCCATGGCGCCGGGACCGGACACAAACCGCAAGGACGCGGCAATCAATGCCATGATGAGCCACAGGACAAACATCCTGTTATTCCAGAAAAGCTTATACTCTATATAGGTGCCGTAAAACGGTATCAGGGCTTTCCATCCTGCTTCCCCTGCCTTTCTGAATATCATCCAGTAAGCCAGGATGTAGAGGACAAGCACCACCGCAATTACAAACATAAAAATCAGCGACATCCCCATGAGCAGTATACTCAGTTCTTTCAAAAAAGCACCCGCCTTTCCAACTATATTCCCTACTTATCGGCAGGCACGATTTCCAGCCAGTAGCCGTCCGGGTCCTTGATAAAATAAATGCCCATGCCCGGATTCTCGTAGCAGATGCAGCCCATCTCCTCATGGTGCTTGTGGGTGCCGTCAAAATCATCCACATGGAAGGCCAGGTGGAATTCGCACTCTCCCAGGTCATATGCTTCCTTCCTGTCCCGCAGCCAGGTTAACTCCAGGGTAAAATCCGTCACTCCGTCTCCCAGGTACACCAGCTTAAAAGAGCCGTCCGAAGCGTTCTTCTCCCTCACCGGTTCCAGATTCAGGGCCTCTGTATAAAAAGCAAGGCTCTTCTCCAAATCCAGCACATTAAAATTGAAATGGTTAAATGTAATCATAGGTCTCTCCCTTCTCTCTTTTTAAAACCGGCCTGCACCGCAGGATGCAGACCGGCAATTGTTTCACATGTTTCATTGTTTCACATGTTTCATTGTTTCACACGTTTGCTTCGCATGTTTAGTTCTTGGGAACCATCATTTCCATGCCGCCCATGTAAGGACGCAGCACTTCCGGTATCTTCACACTGCCGTCTGCCTGAAGATTGTTTTCCAGGAAGGCGATCAGCATACGGGGAGGAGCCACCACGGTATTGTTCAGGGTGTGGGCCAGATACTTGCCTCCGTCCTCTCCCTGCACGCGGATTCTCAGACGGCGGGCCTGGGCATCTCCCAGATTGGAGCAGCTTCCCACCTCAAAATACTTCTTCTGCCTTGGGGACCATGCCTCCACGTCCACAGACTTCACCTTAAGGTCAGCCAGATCACCGGAGCAGCACTCCAGCGTGCGGACAGGAACATCTAAGGAGCGGAACAGATCCACGGTGTTCTGCCACAGCTTCTCATACCACATAGGGCTTTCCTCGGGCCTGCAGACTACAATCATCTCCTGCTTCTCAAACTGATGAATACGGTAAACGCCTCTCTCCTCGATTCCGTGGGCGCCTTTCTCCTTGCGGAAGCAAGGGGAATAGCTGGTCAGGGTCAGGGGAAGCTGCTGCTCCGGCGTGATGGTGTCGATAAATTTACCAATCATGGAGTGCTCGCTGGTACCAATCAGGTACAGGTCCTCTCCTTCAATCTTATACATCATGGCATCCATCTCAGCAAAGCTCATGACGCCTGTAACCACATTGCTGCGGATCATAAAGGGAGGTACACAGTAGGTAAATCCGCGGTTAATCATGAAATCCCTTGCATAGGAAATCACTGCGGAATGAAGCCTGGCAATATCGCCCATCAGGTAATAGAAGCCGTTTCCTGCCACTCTTCTGGCTGCGTCAAGGTCGATACCGTTAAACCGCTCCATGATGTCTGTGTGGTAAGGAATCTCAAAATCCGGTACCACGGGATCGCCAAAACGCTCCACTTCCACATTTTCACTGTCATCCTTGCCGATGGGCACGGTTGGGTCAATAATGTTGGGAATGGTCATCATGATTTTGGTAATCTTCTCAGAAAGCTGTCCTTCCTTTTCCTCCAGCTCTGCCAGACGTGCGGAATTGGCGCTGACCTCCTGCTTCACGGCCTCTGCCTCATCCTTTTTTCCCTGGCCCATCAGCATGCCAATCTGCTTGGACAGCTTGTTGCGGCTGGCCCTTAAATCATCGGCTTCCTTCTGTGTCGCCCTTGCCTCTGTGTCCAGTGAAATCACTTCGTCCACCAGCGGCAGCTTGCTGTCCTGGAATTTATTCTTAATGTTCTGCTTTACAATGTCCGGGTTCTCTCTTACGAATCTTAAATCTAACATGGTATTCCTCCTGGATTTCCTTGATATAATACCTTCCAATTCTGGACAGGTATTCCTGTACTGTTAAAGAGTATATAACATTTTACCAGGAAATAAAAGCCCTTTTTCTGTTTTTCCTGCTGCTGTATTCCTGCTGCTGCTGTATTCCTGCTGCTGCTTTCTTACTTCTGCTTTCCTACTTCTGCTTTCCTTCCGTCTCTATGCTGTACCGGCATACGCCGTCCACATAAGTGGCTTCCACCGGAATGCGGGCCAGCTCCTCAGGAGAGGTCTCAAAGGGATTGGCTCCCAGTATCACAAAATCTGCCAGCATCCCCGGCGCAATCCTCCCCTTCACATTTTCCTCAAAGGATGCATAGGCTCCCTCCGCGGTAAAGGAATCCAGGGCCTGTTTTATGTCCAGGGCCTGTTCCGGAAGGTAGGGGCCCACGTGATCCTTCACCGTTGTCCTGGTGACTGCGCACTGTATTCCCTTCATCACATCCGGCAGCTCCACCGGGCAGTCGGAGCCGTTGGAAGCATGGGTAGTCTCATAAAGGGTCCTGAAGTGATAGCTGGATGCCGCCCTCTCCTTTCCGATCCGTTCCTCCACGATATGGATGTCATAATCCAGGAAAATGGACTGGAAATATGCGTGGAGGGACAGTTTTGCAAACTTATCAAGCTGATCCGGCCTTGTAATCTGGCAGTGGACAATGCCGTGCCTGTGGTCCTTTCCGGGATGCCGTGCAAGGGCCTTTTCGTAGGCTGCCAGGATATCATCCAGAATTCCGTCCCCTATGGCATGAATGGCCACCTGCATTCCCTGGGAATCTGCATATTCCACCATGTCTTCAAACTGCTGCCTGGTGAAAATGGGGATTCCCCTGGTGGATCCATCGTCTGTATATGGCTGGCTGAGATAGGCGCTCCTGGCTCCCAGGGAACCGTCTCCCAGCATTTTAAGCGGGCCAATCTTAAACCAATGGTTTCCCCAGCCCGTGTTATACCCTTTTTCCACAAAGGCCTTCAGCCCGTCCAGGGTAGTAAACTGGGACTGTTCATAGACCCTGACCGTCATCCTTCCCTCTGCATCCAGTTCCCTGTATGCCTCCAGCACCCGCTCATAGGGAACATTGTTAAAAGCCAGCAAATCATCTGTCTGGGAGGAGGTGACTCCATAACGGTTGAGGGCTTTGGACGCTGCCAGTATCATCTCCTTTATGTCCTCTTTGGCGGGCTCGGGCAGGCATCCGTATATCAGGTCCATTGCATTTTCCCGGAATATCCCGTTAGGCTCGCCGCTTTCATCTACCTCATAGAGCCCGCCTTCCACCTGGGGCGTGTTTCCTGTGATGCCGGCCAGCCGGAGAGCCATGGTATTTACCACACAGGCATGGCCGCAGGTTCTGGTAAGGCAGATGGGATGCTCCGTGGATATCATATCCAGGTCACGGCGGTTGGGAAACCGCCTTTCATCCTCAAAGTAATCGTGGTTCCATCCTCTTCCCCTTACCCAGGTGCCGGGCTTTGGGGACTGCTCCCGGATAAATTCCTTCATATATTCCTTCATCCCTGACAGGGACTGGGTGTGCTGTGACAAATCCGCTGCGCCAAGGGCATTTCCATAGTTCAAAAGGTGCATGTGGGAATCATTAAAGCCCGCGCACACAAATCTTCCCTTTAAGTCCGTTACCTCATCTCCCGGTTCCTTCATGGCCAGGGCGTCTTCGTCGCTGCCTGCGCATATAAATCTTCCATCCTCCACCACAAAGGCCCGGCACAGGGGAAGCTCCCCAGTGTATACGGCTCCATTCCGGTATATTGTCCTCATGTCGTCCCTCCCCTTATTCTGCCTTCTCCAGCTTCTTTTTATCCTCATAAAACAGCGGCATATCCTTATCCTCCAGTGTTCCGATGTTCATATAGCGGGCCTTGTAATCCTTCAGAAGCCTGAAATATGTGCCTGACAGTATAAGAACCACGAACACATTGATGAAAGTTGGGATACCGCTGGTGATGTCCACCAGGGTCCATATGCTCAAATCACCCACATGAATCAGGTAAAGGGTGAGCAAAAAGGGAGGTAGGGCATAAAAATACTTGAACATGCGCAGCAGCCATTTCTTCACCGTGGGATGGTTCATAGCCAGATGGCGCAGGGTTGCCTCATAGTACACATACCATCCGCCGGAAGTGGTCACGGAGAAGATCACCATGGTGGCTGTCATGAACACAGTTCCGAAAAATCCCAGATTGTTCTGGAACACGTTAAGGGCAAGGGTTGCATTGGTTGCCCCGGAGGTCCATTCACCGGTAATCAGCACGCTGAGCGCCGTAATGGTACACACAATGAAGGTGTCCACAAATACCTCAAAGGATCCCCAGAGCCCCTGCTCCACGGGATGACGTGTCTTGCTGGAGGCATGGACCATAGGGCTTGTACCCCAGCCGGCCTCATTGGAATAAACACTTCTCTGCATGCCGGTGGCAATGGCCTTGGACACCGTGACTCCGGCAAACCCGCCCATGGCAGCTGTCCCAGTAAAGGCCTGGGTAAAGATAGAGACAATGGTGGGAATCAGGTTGCCGATGTTCAGCACAATGATTACCAGGCCGAATATCAGGTACCCCAGACTCATAACCGGCACCAGCTTCACAAATATCTTGCTTAAATTCTTAACCCCTCTCCAGATCAGGGCATAGATAAACACCACTAACAGCAGGGACGCCAGCTCCTGGGGAATTCCAAAGGACTGGGCCAGCACTTCCGACGTGGTAAAGTTGGAGGCGCTGATAAAAAAGGTGGAAAAGATGCCGAGGCCGAACACAAAAGCCAGCGGAAGCCATTTCTTACCCCAATGGCGCTCCTCCCCAAGTCCGTACTCCATGTAATAGGTGGGTCCTCCGTATGGATTTCCCTCCTCGTCCGTGCGGCGGTAATACACGGCCAGAGTAACCTCCACCTGCTTAATTAACATGCCCATGAAGGCTGTCAGCCACATCCAGAGCACGGCTCCAGGCCCGCCTGTGGTAACAGCTGTGGCCACGCCGGCAATATTGCCAAAGCCCACAGAACCGCCTACAGCTGTTGCGATGGCTTCATAAGGGCTTAAAAGACCCTTGTCGTTTTCATCGGTGACATGGTCCTTTCTCAGGATACATCCAAGGGTCCGTTTAAATATGTACCCCAGATGGCATACCTGAAAAAATCCGGATCGGACCGTCACGTAGATACCCGTAATGATAATAAGCGCAATCAGAGGCGGCCCCCATATGATTTCACCGTTTAGCCAGTTTAAAAATTCTGTCATTCTTTACTTCCCCCTATTGGTTCTGGATTGCGATATCATGGCTGTCCGGCACAATACACAAAAAGCAATGACCCCAGGCCATTGCTTTCCATAATCACATATCTGCTTAAGAAAATCCAGCCAATAGCGCCACCACTTTAAAAAGTGAGAGTACGCAGCCTGTTAGACTGCATCCCAACACATTCCGCCGGCAGACAGAATCCGTTTCGGCAGTAATCCCTTTCCCTGTGTGCTCCGGCCCGCCGGCCTCCGGGACAAAATCCCCTCTGTCCGCCACCCTGGGGATGGCATCCATTATCACACAGATACTAATGCTTACTGCACCTCTATCGCATCCTATATTTTAATATTGCCTTAACATCATACTATTTAAGGCTGAAACTGTCAACGTTTTTCGACATTTCCTGACCGGCCCTGACTGGCTGCGCTTTCTGCGGTTGTCCCGCCTCATGCCAGCTGTCCTGCATCCTGCCAGCTTGTCCCGCCTCACGCCTGCTGTCCTGCCTCACACCTGCTGTCCTGCCTCACACCTGCTGTCCACCGCGCGGACCAGCTTTCCTGCCTCATGCCTTCTGTCCACTGCATGGACCAGCACATCCATCAGCTCCTCAAAGCACACGCCATTGGCAATGGGGATGTCAAGCTCCTCCGACCTGGCGATGCAGGCTTTTACAAATGAGGCAGCCAGACGCACAGCGCTGTCCAGACTCCATCCCCTTACGGCTGCCGCCGACACCACGGAGGAGAATACATCCCCTGTTCCTGGCCGCTCATGGCCCACGCGCCTGGTTCTGGTGAAAGCTGTCCGCTCTCCCTCAGCCACCACATTCATAATATAGCCGCCCTGGTTCACACCTGTAATAACCACGCATTCCGGCCCCATGGCCTGGATTTCCCCGGCCAGCTGCCCCAGCTCTTTCCTGCTCCATCCATCCTTTCGGTAGGTCCGTCCTGTCAGGATACACGCCTCTGTCAGATTAGGAGTCACAATATCACCCATGGATACCAGCTCCTTCATGTGGCTGCACATGGCCGGCGTATAGGTGGCGTAGGTCTCCCCGTGGTCTCCCATAATCGGGTCTATGATTACCTTTGTATCCTCCTGCCCGAACTGCCGTATAACATCCATCACAATCTCAATCTGCGCCTCGGAACCCAAAAAACCGCTGACAATACCGTCAAAGGTCAGCTCCAGCTCCTTCCACTTGTGAATAAACTCCCCCATCTTCTCCGTGTAGTCGTCAAAGAAGTAGACCGGGAATCCTGTGTGGTTGGACAAAATGGAGGTGGGGATGGGGCAGCACTGGACCTTCATCGCAGATAAAATGGGAATAGCCACTGTCAAAGAACAGCGGCCGTATCCGGATAAATCATTAACCATGGCAATCTTTTTCTGTCGGTAAGCACTCATGTCAAATCTCCTGTCATCTGAACCGGTCAAAGAGTCCGGATCTTATAAGTGTACTGCGAAGGGGCATGTAGATGACTACCGCCGCAGCGGCAGACGTCACCGCATTGATGGAGGTGGAGGCAATGTTCCATGCCAGCACCAGATCCGCTGCCGGTTTGCCCAGAATCGCCAGCTTGTAAAAATATCCCACCAAGGGATCAAATATCACGTTGAACAGCAGACCGCAGACAGAGGCCGCCACAACAAAGCGGAACACATGCCTCTTGTCAGAACTCTCATTGATTCTGCCAATCTTGTGAGCCACCAGACCGGTTATCAGACCGATACACAGCTTCAGCAGGAAGGTTTTCGGCGCGTACACCACATAGATGGGGTCAAACAAATCTCCGATGGTCATTCCCAGGGCCCCGCCTAATCCTCCGTAAAAGCCTCCCAATATCAGGGCTCCCAGGACGCAGACCGCATTGCCCAGATGAATGGAGGTGGCGTCTCCTCCGGGAAGGGTAATCTTAATCTGCAAAAATGTAAAAACCACATAGGATAATGCTGCAAACAGGCCGGTCAGGGCCAGCTTGTATATACGGCTGTCTTCCAGGCCCCTGTGGCCTGCTGTCACTGCACTGGATGTCTTCATACAAATTCTCTCCTCATATTGTAGATTTCTTACCGGAACAACTGCATTCGTTCATGCCACCTATGGTATCACTAAAGTGGAATGTTTTAAATATCCAGTTTGAGAAGTTTTGGCCAGTCCAGTTCTGTGGAAGAAAAATCCTTTTGTCCGGGTTGTCAATCGTGGGATTCCACCACAATCAGCACCCCGTCCGTAAAGGTAATGGCGCCTTCCTCCCCCACAAGTTCATTGCTGATGCAGAGACTTGTCCCTATCTCGATGTCCTTTTCATGGAGAGGATATTTAAAACCGGTGAGGGTAATGCCCCTGACCTCCTCAGTAAGAGGGAGGAAGGAGATATATTTTCCCCAGATCTCACGCCTATTAAACGTCCGTTCCTTGTCAATGAGATAGATACGGTTCTGGCTGTCCAGGATATATGCCTCCATTCCCTTTTGCAGGCAGGGAAATAGCAGATGGATATTGCCCAGCATATGGTCCATGCGTCCTCCGGTGGCCCCCAGCACCACCACCTCGGTACACCCGGTGGCCTGGGCCTTTAAGAGGGCCAGCTCCGTGTCTGTCTCATCCTTTTCCGGCTGGTGGGTGTCCCATACAATGTGTTCCATCCTCCTGTAATATGCCAGCACCTCCGGCTTCACCGTGTCAAAATCACCTACTATCATATCCGGTTCCAGTCCCAGGGCCTTCACGGCCTCCAGCCCTGCATCCACCGCAATGATTTTATCAAAGGTTTCCTGTCCCAAAAAAGAACCGGCGAAGGACAGGTCCAGTTTTCCGCCGGTTATAATCAAACAACGCTTCATTTCTCATATTCCTTTAAAATATCCATGAATTCTCTGGTTCTGGCAGAAGGGTCCCGGCCAAAGACAGCGGAGCCGGCCACGAATATGTTGGCCCCCGCCTCTATGATCTCCCGGACATTTCCTGCGTTTACGCCACCGTCCACCTGGATATCCGTTTTCAGTCCCTGCTCATTCAGCATGTTCTTCAGTTCGCGTACCTTGTCAAGGGTATAAGGGATAAACTTCTGTCCTCCGAAACCAGGATTCACGGTCATGATAAGCACCATATCCAGCTGCCCCAGGATACACTCCAGGGAACGCACCGGTGTGGCGGGATTTAAGGCCACGCCGGCTTTCAGCCCGGCTTCCTTAATCTGGTTCACCACACGGTCCAGATGCGTGCAGGCCTCGGCCTGGACTGTTATGATATCCGCCCCGCAGTTCTTCATATCCTCCACGTAGCGTCCCGGCTCCTCCACCATCATATGCACGTCAAACACAGCCCTGGTACATGGGCGCAAGCTCTTGATGACCGGCATACCGAAGGAGATGCTGGGCACAAAGGCCCCGTCCATCACATCCAAATGGAGATACTCAGCACCCGCCCCGTACACCTCCTTCACCTGTTCTCCCAGACGGGTAAAATCAGCCGCAAGAATAGACGGCGCTAATTTGTAATACATCTCTAGTACCTCCTTTTATTTTTCAGGTCCTCATACATGAGGATGTAATTGTCATAGCGGCTGCGGCTCAGTTCTCCCCGTTTCAGGGCTTCCTTCACACCGCAGACACGCTCTCCCACATGGACGCACCCCAGAAATTTGCATTCTTCCTCATAAGGCCCAAACTCCGGAAAATAATCCTTCAGTTCTCCCGGCTCCAGACAGTCGATAAACATGGAGCTGAATCCCGGCGTATCCATCATGTAGGTATTCTCTTCCACATAAAACAATTCAGAATGGCGGGTGGTATGGCGTCCCCTCTCAATCTTGCGGCTGATATCCCCTGTCTCCATGGCAGCCTGGGGCTGGATGCAGTTAGTCAGTGAGGATTTTCCGACACCTGAAGGTCCCGCCAGGACCGAGGTTTTTCCTCTGAGAAATTTTCTCATTTCCTCCAGCCCCGTATCCTCGTAGGTGCTGACAAAGTGGACTTCATACCCTGCCCTCTCGTAAATGGCGCGGTACTTATCCACAAGCCCGGCCTCTCCCAGATCCACCTTGTTAAAACAGATGGTGACCGGTACTCCCTGAATCCCCATCATCACCAGAAAGCGGTCCAGCAGATTCAGATTGGGTTCCGGATGGGTGATGGCGAACACCACCAGGGCCTGGTCCACATTGGCCACCGCCGGACGGATGAGGACGTTGGATCGGGGAAGGATGACGTCAATATTGCCTTCCTTTTCCTCCTCGTCCAATACAGAAAACTCCACATTATCCCCCACAAGGGGTTTGATTTTACGGTTGCGGAACACGCCCTTTGCCTTACACTGGTACACATGGTTCCTTCCGTCATTGATATAATAAAAGCCTGCAATTCCTTTGATTATCTTACCTGTCATATACGCCTCTTATCCCACCGGAAAAAATGCCACCGGATAGGACTTGATTACTGTTAAATTGTCTGCATCCACCACTTCCACCATGCCGCTGTCCACGCCGTACGCCCCCTTGATTCTGGGGAATACCACAGGTACGGTCTGGGCGCCCACAACCAGTCTTGGACTCATAAGGGTTGTGTAAACGGAAGCTCCCTCATCATTGGTCTGGTTCAGGCGAATCAGCACGCGCACGCTGCTGGTCTGGGAAGCCGGTCCTATATAGTTGCTTAAGGAGCATGCCTCGTCAATGGATCCGATGTAATAGCGTTCATCTGCCGCCTGGGTCTGTGCAGGCTCTCCGCTGACCACATAATCCACCGCAGTGCCTGGGGGAAGTATTGTACCCGGCAGCTCCGACTGGCTGATAATCAGGCCTTCCTCCACCGTATCGCTGGCTTCCACGGTTACATTGCCTGTCAAGAGTCCTGCTCCCGCCAGAAGGGCATCCGCGGATGTGGGAGTCTGTCCCTGAAGGTTGGGAACACGTCCCTCCACGTTCTGTGATCCCTTGCTCACATAGAGGCTGACGCTCTCGCCTACCTTCACCACCTGGGGGCTGAAACGAATCACATTGCCCTTTATGGCGGTATCGCTGTTCTCCTCTCTGACTTCTACAACCAGCCCTTTCTGCTCCAGCAGTAGCCTGGCATCCTCACCCGTCATCTGAGTCAGATCCAGGGCATTTAGGTCTACCTTGTCGCTGCCCTTGCTGATGGTCACTCCCACAGTGCTCCACTTCTTCACCACAGTCCCTGCCAGGATATCCTGACCCATGACCTGGCCTTCCGTATAGTTATCCGAATACTCGCTGCCTGTGATTTCCATCACAAGGCTGCTCTCCTTCAGTTTTTCCCTGGCCATATCCTGGGGCAGTCCCAGGACGCTGGGCATATTTATCTGGTCCTCCGTATTGATATCCACCACGGTGGTGGAATCTTCGGTGGTCATGGAAACGGTCTCTGTGGTAGGCTTATTGCTGCCCTGTCTGAAAATCCCGGTGAGCCGCGAAAATACAAACAGCACCACCGCCACGATAATGATGGCTGCCACGATGCCAAAGGCCGTTATGATGCGCTCAAACTGGGTACTTACATCATCCCCTTCATTCTTTTTCCTGGTATGGATGCGGCCTTCTTTTTTGCGCGGTTCCCTGGCCCGGTTCCTGTCCTGATGCCCGGGCTGTTCCTCCTCCGGTTCCTCCAGGGCTTCCTCGGGATAGCTCTTCCTGCCTTCCTGGATGCTGTTGAGCTCATCCCTTGTGATGGGCCTGGTCTTGCCAAACTCATCCTCTTCCCCGTCCTTGCGGGCATAGATGTCTGCGTCCGGGTCCATCAGGGCAGCCCGCAGGTCCTCAATCACATCCGTCACGCAGGCATAGCGGCGGTCCGGACGTTTCTGGGTACATTTTAATATGATCTGCTCCATGGCGCGGGACATGTCCGGCACGTACTGGCTGGGCGGTGTCACCGGTTCCTCCAGATGGGCCAGGGCCACTGTGACCGTGTTATCCCCCTCAAAGGGCACACGTCCGGTTACCATCTCATACATGGTAATACCAAAGGAATAGATGTCGCTGCGCTCGTCGCAGTAGCCTCCCCTGGCCTGTTCCGGCGAAATATAGTGGACTGAACCCACGGCCGTAGCGTTCATGGTCTGGGAGGACACGGCCCTGGCAATGCCAAAGTCAGCCACCTTCACCTTGCCGTCCCTGGATATAATCATGTTCTGGGGCTTGATGTCGCGGTGTATGATGTGCTGTTCATGGGCCGCCGCAATGCCCTGCCCCACCTGAAGCGCGATTCCAATGGCTTCCTTGCTCTCCAGATAGCCCTTGTTCTCTATATAATTCTTAAGGGTGATGCCCTCAATCAGCTCCATCACAATATAATGGTACACATCCTCGTCCACTACATCATAAACACTTACAATATTGGGATGGGACAGGCGCGCCGCCGACTGGGCCTCCATCTTAAACTTACTTACAAAATTCTCGTCAAAGGCAAATTCCTCTTTTAATACCTTGATGGCCACCAGACGGTCCAGGGTATGGCACCGTGCCTTATACACCACTGACATGCCGCCTGAGCCAATCCGTTCCAGAATCTCATACCGGTTCTGGAGATATGTTCCGGGAGCTAACATACGCCTGCCTCCCTTCCTGACGGACTTACAAGTACCACCGCAATGTTATCAATGCCTCCCTGACGGTTGGCTTCCTCTATAAGAAGGGCTGCCTTTTCCTTAAGGCTTCCCTCTCCTGTGATGATTTCATACATGGACTGGTCCTCCAGCATGTTGCTGAGACCATCGGAACAGAGCAGAATATAATCCCCGCCCTCCAGATCCACCTCAAAGAAATCAGGCTCCACTTCCCTGCCGATTCCCAGAGCTCTGGTGATGATGTTCTTTCGCCTGTTATAATCCTCGCTGCCTCTTCTCATCTGTCCGATGGCCACCATTTCCTCCACATAGGAGTGGTCTCTGGTGACCTGATGGATGGAATCACCATGGATGAGATAGAGACGGCTGTCCCCCACATTGGCCACATAGAGGATATTGTCCTCCACCACACCGGCCACCAGGGTGCATCCCATCCCTTTCAGTTCTTCCCTTTTTAGTGATTCTTCATACAGCATCCCATTCACTGCCTCGATGCCCTTTTTCAGCTGCATGACAGGAGAGCCATCCCCTGCCCTGTTTATGTATATCACCAGATTCTCAACCGCGAACCGCGAGGCATAATCGCCGGCCCTGTGGCCGCCCATGCCGTCTGCCACCAGAAACAGGTTGGGCAGGGAGCCCACCTTTTCCGGTGAGGAATAAATATAATCCTGGTTCATGGTTCTGACCCGGCCAATGTCTGTCAAAGCATATGCTTCCATGGTCATCCCTCTCCTTCCGTGCATTGGGGTACTGCCGAAGCTTCCTTATAACTTCTGCGCAGCTGGCCGCAGGCTCCGCCTATATCCCGGCCCATTTCTCTTCTAATAGTAACATTTATACCGTTTTTTTCAAGAAGATTTTTGAAATCCTGTATGGCCTTCTGGCCTGACTGGACGTAATCCCGCTCCTTGATGGGGTTGACCGGAATCAGGTTCACATGGCCGTGCTGGTCCTTGATAAGCTTCGCCAGCGCCCTGGCCTCATCCAGATTGTCGTTGACGCCCCGGACCAGGCTGTACTCAAAGGTGAGGCGGCGGCCTGTCTTTTCATAATAGTAATGGCAGGCCTCCAGCACATCCTGCAGTTTATAGCTGTTGGCCACAGGCATAAGGTTTTTTCTCACTTCGTCGTTGGGCGCGTGAAGGGAAAGCGCCAGGGTTACGGCCAGGCCCTCCTCCGCGAATTTACGGATGCCCGGAACAATTCCGCAGGTGGAGATGGTGAGACTCCTCTGGCTTATATTCAGCCCCTTTTCATGGGAAACCAGCCGCAAAAAACGGATGACATTGTCATAGTTATCCATAGGCTCCCCTGATCCCATGACCACTACATTGGAAACACGTTCCCCTGTGATGGACTGAATCCTGTATATCTGTTCCAGCATCTCGGAGGGACGCAGGTTCCGTTCCAGACCGTCCAGAGTGGACGCACAGAAACGGCAACCCATGCGGCAGCCCACCTGGGATGAAATACACACGGAATTGCCGTGATGGTACTGCATCCGCACGCTCTCAATCACATGACCGTCCTCCAGGCCAAACAGATACTTCCTGGTGCCATCCACCTGGGAAACACGCTCATCCACCATCTTCAGACAGGTAAGGCTGTAATTTTCCTTAAGCTTCTGCCTCAGCGGTATGGACAGGCTGCTCATATCGTCAAATCCTTCTGCCAGCTTCACATGCATCCAGTCATAAAGCTGTTTTGCCCTGAAAGATTTCTCTCCCAGGGCAGCCATCTGTGCTGTCACTTCTTCCAGTGTCATGGATTTTATATCTTTCTTTCCGTTGCAGTCCAATAAATCCAGCATAAAAACTCCTTCCAAAACACGCTCTAAATCCCCTCCGGGCCGGTTTCATCCTCCGCACGTCTGAATACGCTGATGAAAAACCCGTCATAGGGATGCACCCCCGGCAGGAACTGAATCCATCCGTCCTTTAACGAGGGCTCCTGGGGCAGTCCGCCGAACCGGTCCGTCAAATCCACCGGCACAAGCGGGAACCGATCCCTTAACCAGGCCGCATTGTCCTGGTTTTCCAGCCTGTCAATGGTGCAGGTACTGTAGCAGAGGAGACCGCCCGGCTTTACGTACTGCCAGACAACAGACAGAATCTCCCGCTGAAGCCCTGCCAGCTCCTCAAGCTTCTCAGGCGTCATGTTGTACTTGATATCCGGCTTCCTCCCTATGATTCCCAGACCGGAACAGGGCAGGTCCGCTATGACAATGTCTGCCTTTGCCATGGCTGACAAATCTGTCTCCAGCGCGTCCCACACCAGGGTCTTCATGTTGGTCACACCGCAGCGGGCCATATTTTCCTCAATCAGGGCTGTCTTCTGGTATGTAAGATCCCTGGCCTCCACCATGCCGGTGCCCTCCAGCTTATCCGCCAGATGGAGACTCTTACCTCCGGGGGCAGCGCACACATCTATGATATAACTGTCTTTTTCAGGGGACGCAATCTCCCCCACAAAGGCAGAGGTCACATCCTGTACCTGTATCCAGCCCTTCCTAAAGGCATCCAGTCCCTCCAGATAATCGTACCCGTCAATGGCTATCATGGACTCCATAAAAGGCAGCTCCCTGACCGATGTCCCCTGTGCCTTAAGGGAGGCCAGAATGCTCTCCCGGTCTGCCCGGTGCAGGTTGCACCTGACCCAGGTAGGCTTATCCTCAAGAAAAGAGGCGGCAATCTTCTCCGCCTTTTCTTTCCCAAATTCCTTTTCCCACATGGCGTACATCCACTCAGGAATACTGTACCGCAGGGAGGGAGTGTCAAAGGTCAGATTCTCCTTTTCCCTGGAAATGGTCCGCAGCACGCCGTTCACAAAACCCTTAAGCCCGGAGAAATGACGCTTCACCGCCATCTTCACCGCCTCATTGCAGACAGCGGAATCAGGCACGCGGTCCATATATAATATCTGATATACGCTCATCCGCAGAAGACTGCGGATGAACGGCTTCATCTTGTTTATCTTTGTCTTGGAATACCGGTTTATGACCTCGTCAATCTGTATCAGGTATTCCAGTGTTCCTTCCACAGCGCGTGTGATAAAGGAACGGTCCGCCTTGCCCAGGTACTGGTACTTCTGCAGGGCCTGGTTCAGTACAAGGTGGACAAAAGCGCCCTGTTCCAGTACCTCCGTCAATATATCCAGGACAATTTCCCGGTTTTCCAGTCCTCTGTCTAAGGTCTTTGCCATCTGAATTTTCTCCTCTCAGGGCCTGTCTGTTTATGAGTCCCCATAAAATCTGCCGTACCCGGCGCCTTAATCATTCCTGCGGTTGCCGAATAATATCAGCAGGCGGAGAAGCTGAAGGATGGAAGCAGCCGCTGCCGCCACATAGGTAAGGGCCGCTGCGTTCAGGACCTTTCTGGTCTGTCCCACTTCCTGTCCGGCCAGGATGCCGGTGGAATCCAAAAGGGTCACCGCCCTGTGGGAAGCATCGTACTCCACAGGCAGGGTCACCAGCTGGAACAGCACTGCCAGGCAAAACAAAAGGATGCCCAGATTCAACAGGACAGAGCTTCCTCCCAGTAAAAGTCCAATGATAATCAGGGGCCAGCAAAGCTGGGATCCCAGATTAGCCGCCGGCACCAGGGCCGCGCGTATCCTTAAGGGCGAGTAATCATTGGCATCCTGCATGGCATGGCCGCACTCATGTGCCGCCACTCCGATGGCTGCAATGGATGTGGAATTATACACTGCGTCGGACAGGTTTACGGTCTTGCTTCTGGGGTCGTAATGGTCTGTCAGGTTGCCCGGTACCCGGCGCACGGTCACGTCATAGATTCCCTGATTGGCGAGAAGCCTTTTAGCTGCATCCGCGCCTGTCATGCCGCACATGCTCCTGACAGCGCTGTAGCGCTGATACGTGGAGTTAAGCTTGGCAGAGGCTGCCATGGATATGACTACGCCGATCAATATCAGTACATAGGTTGGGTCAAAATAAAACATAGGGTAAAACATCATCAATCACTCTCTTTCTTTACAAACACGTCCCCCGCCGGGATGGGATATCCGCGGAGAAATGCTGGGGTATCCATGCGTTTTTTTCCTTCCATCTGAAGCTCCCTGATGGACAGCAGGCCGCCGCCGGTGCTGACCACCAGTCCCCGCTTATCCGAACACACTACCGTGCCGGGAGCAGTCCCCGTTTCTGCGGGAACACCTGATTCGGACAGAAAATCTGCCGCCTCCCGGCCTGCAATCACATCTGCCGCCCATATCTTTATTGTCTTCCCATTCCACATGGTATATGCACTGGGCCACGGATTTAAGCCGCGAATCAGGCGTTCGATGGACACGGCGCCCTGATTCCAGTCAATGTCCCCAAGGGACTTTGTCAGCATCTTTGCATAGCAGGTGCCCTCATCTGTCTGGGGCGTGCGGACCAGAGTGCCTTCCTCCAGCTTCTTAAGGGTGGATAAAATCAAATCTCCGCCAGCCATGGAAAGCTTGTCATGGAGGCTGCCGCCGGTCTCCTTTTCCTCTATGGGGATTACCGCCTTTTCCAGCATGTCACCTGTATCCAGGCCCACATCCATCATCATGGTGGTAATGCCAGTCTCCCTTTCGCCGTCTATGACACACCACTGGATGGGTGCGGCGCCCCTGTACTTGGGAAGCAGGGACGCGTGGATGTTGATGCAGCCGTACTTCGGAAGCTCCAGTACTGCCTTTGGAAGAATCTGGCCAAAGGCTATGACCACATACACATCCGCTTCCAGTCCCTTTAGGACCTCCACAAAGGAGGCTTCCCGCACCTTCGCCGGCTGGTACACCGGAATGCCGTATTCCATGGCCTGTATTTTCACAGGTGTCATCTGGACTTCCTTTCCCCTGCCCTTTGGCTTATCAGGCTGGGTGACCACTGCAATTACCTGATGACCGGCTTCCACCAGGGCCTTAAGGGCAGGCACGGAGAAATCCGGTGTTCCCATAAATACAATGCGCATAAACTACACTCCTATTCTACGATTTCTTCCTCGTCCGCAGCCGTATCCACCAGTTCGCCTTCCACCAGCTCCACATACATCTGTCCTTCCAGATGGGCGCATTCATGGCAGATGGCTCTTGCCAGCAGCCCCTCGCCTTCCAGCTCATAGGGCTCCATATTTTCATTAAGCGCCTTCACCTTCACGTAGTTTGGGCGGGTAACGATGCCCGACTTGCCCGGCAGGCTTAAGCATCCCTCGTAGCCTGTCTGGCTGCCGTCGGTGGCTGTGATTTCAGGGTTAATCAGGACATACTGGTTCCCGTCGTCCACATCAATGGTTACAATCTGCTTCAGCACCCCCACCTGCGGGGCGGCCAGACCACATCCGTTGGCCTGGTACATGGTCTCAAACATATCTTCTATCAGCTCCATGGTGCGGTCATTCATCGCCTTCACGGGCTTACACTTCTTTGTCAAAATTTCGTCTCCCATAATTCTTATCTGCCGAACTGCCATCTCTTTTCAATCTCCTTCATCATGTTAAATCGTACTGCACAGTCAGTCCATCACGGCCTTCTAACCCCTTCAGGCCCTCTTCCGTCATTTTCCTAATCTGTATCAGTATATCATAATTTTCATGCTTAATATATAAAATTTTTCTATAAATATCATTAACTTTGTATACCGCTGCATTGACCGGTCCTATGAGCCGGAAAGACTTGTATCCCTGTACTTTTTCCCGCTCCATGCGGTCCGCCCACTGCTGCACCCACCCTGCCGCCAGATCCGCTGTCTGCGCCAGGGTCCCTTCTGCAGGACACGCCATCTGCACGGTGAGCAGGGCCACTGCCGGAGGATAACCCAGCAGCCTTCTGTAAGCCATCTCCTGGCTGTAAAAGCTCTCATAATCCTGGGTGGCCGCAGTGCGTATGCTGTAATGATCCGGCTGATAGGTCTGTATCACCACATTTCCGGCCAGCTGCCCTCTTCCCGCCCGTCCGGCTGCCTGGGTCAGAAGGGCAAAGGTCTGCTCCCCGCACCTGTAGTCCGAGGCATAAAGGGATAAATCCGCTGCCAGGGCCCCCACCAGGGTCACCTTTGAAAAATCATGGCCCTTGACAATCATCTGGGTGCCTATGAGTATATCCGCCTCTCCCCTGGCAAAGGAAGAAAGAATCTCCTGATGGCCTCCCTTTTTTGAGGTGGTATCCAAATCCATCCTGAGAATCCTGGCCTTGGGGAAAAGCTCTGCCGCCATTGCCTCAATTTTCTGGGTCCCGGTGCCAAAAGGCGCAATATACGGGGAGCCGCAGACAGGACATTTCTTGGGCTGGGGAATGGAGTAGCCGCAGTAATGGCACATCATGCGCCCATCCCGGTGCAGTGTCAAGGTCACGTCGCAGTGAGGGCATCTGACGGCCTCGCCGCAGGAACGGCAGGACACAAAATTGGCATAGCCCCTGCGGTTGATAAACAGCATGACCTGCTCTCTTTTCTCCAGCCGTTCCTCTATCAGAGCCTTAAGGCGCCTGCTGAAAATAGAGCGGTTCCCCTCCTTTAATTCTTCCCGCAAATCCACGATCTCAACCAGGGGAAGGCAGGCATCCTCCTTTGCCCTCTCCTTCAGGGTAAAAAGCCCATACTCTCCCCTTATAGCCCTTGTGTAGGATTCCAGGGATGGGGTGGCTGACCCCAGCACAAGTGAGGCTTCGTTCATCTGGGCCCGCTTTGCGGCCGCCTCCCTGGCATCATAACGCGGGGACAGTTCGCTTTTATAAGCATTTTCATGCTCCTCGTCAATGATGATAAGCCCCAGGTTTTCAAAGGGGGCAAAAAGGGCGGAACGCGGACCAATGACAATGTCAATATCGCCTGTCCTGGCCCGTTCATACTGGTCGTACCGTTCCCCGGCAGACATCCGGGAATTCATAACCGATACCCGGTTGCCAAAACGGCTGTAAAACCGCATCACGGTCTGCCAGGTAAGTGAAATCTCCGGAATCAGCACAATCACCTGACGTCCCGCCGACAGCACATGGGCAATGAGCTCCATGTAAACTTCCGTCTTACCGCTTCCCGTCACCCCGTGAAGCAAATAGGTACGCCGGATTCCCCGGTCGTATTCCCCTATGACAGCATCCGCGATCTCCCGTTGAAACGGATTCAGTTCAGGGGGCGCGCCCCACAGTCCTGATTCCCGATCATCCGAAACAGCCTGGTTCCTCTCCCGGCTGCCCATAAGCAGCTTCATTTCCTCCAGGGGATTCCGGTACCTTTCCACCACCTCCACGGCAATGACGCCGGCCTCCAAAAGAGGCTTGATGGCTGACGGCGTAAGGTTCAGCCGGTTCATAGCCTCCTCATACGGAATAGCGCTTGTCAGAAGCAGCGCCTCTAAAAGCCGCAGCTTTGCCTTATGCTTCTTTCTCCCGGCTTCCTCCGCCAGTTCTTCAAGCACACCCCTGTCCACCAGGGTACGGATTCTCCGCTTGGGAGCCTCCCTGACCTTTTGTTTTACAGGCAGGACTGTTTTTAACGCCTGATTCATGGTGGAGCCATACCGCTCCTTCATCCACCAGGCCAGCCAAATAAGCTGGGACTCCGCAGCCACGCTTCCCTGCACAATCCCAGCCACATCTTTTAGTTTATGGACATCTATCTGGGCCTGGTCCGTCAGATCCACCACATAGCCCCTGCGCTGTCTGTTTCCCTGCCCAAAGGGTATGCGGACCTGCTGCCCCACCTGAATCTTTCCCTGAAGCTCCTCCGGTATCCTGTACTGGAATGTCCTGTCCACATTTTCATGGGAAATATCTATGATAATACTGGCATATCTATGCGCCACTTACGTCACCTGTCTGTCTTGTTATTTTGTACTTGGTTATTATACATGAGAATTGAATAAAATGCAAATGGGGGAAGGGGACGCAAACGGGGATGGGGGATCGCGTCCGTGAGAGGGAGACGGACGGGGGCGGGAGTGATGGTTTTCGCGGCGGCAGGGACTAAGACGCCGGGGCGGGCCAGAGGGGAGGATCGCGAAAACTGCGCAGAACTCTTGATGAGTTCTGCTCCGTGTTCACTTTGCTCCGGGCGTTGAGCGCCCTGCGCAACCTCCCCTCTGGCCCGCCCCGCCGCCTAAGTCCCTGCGAACCGCTCCAAATTCACTCCCGCCCCCGTCCGCCTCCCTCTCACCCACTGCTCTTTTGACGTTTGCTGGTTCTTCCCCGCCAAGGGAGTGAAAGATACTGCTCGCTGGGAATAATCCTTATTGGGACTGGCTTGTTTTAGGGCTTGTTTTGGGGTGAGTGGTTTGTTTTTGGAATATGTCAATTGCATGGCTGGTGATGCCTGTCAGGTCTTTGCGTTCGCAGGTGGCATAGTGGTATTTTAAGTATAATTGGAATGTTTCATCATCCATTTTGTCGATTGCTTCCCGGATGAGCAGCGCACAGCCGTCTGATGCTGCGTAATGCAGGCGTGTTGTCGGGAATATGGACATCAAATCGTCGATGTCTTCTTTACGCACAAGTTCAAACAGATCTTTGGGCTCGGATTTGGCGGCGAATGTTTCGGGGTCCAGCAGGCCGTTTTTTATGTATTCGGCTGCATTGATATTGCCGCGGTTGAATCCTTCGTCCAGAAGGCAGCCGTCGGATATGACGTATGCTGCAAAGATGATGCCGCCCTGTTTTGTGACGCGGATGGCCTCGCCCAGCGCCTGGCGCTTGTCTTTTTTTGTGTATAGATGGTATAAGGGCCCTAACAGCAGTGTGATGTCGTATTGGTTGTCCGAAAAGGCTGATAAGTCCAGCGCATTGCCCTGGGTAATTGTTATATGTTCTGCCGGCAGCATATGACTGCAAAATACTTCTATGTTATGGGGGACCAGTTCTACTGCGTCAACTGTATATCCCAGACGCGCCAGCGCATGGGAATACCGGCCGGTTCCTGCTCCGATTTCAAGAACACGGCTGCCGGGTTTTATGTATTTTTCTATGTAACGCATGGTTGTAAGAAATTCCACGGTCCCATGCCTTGGGCTCAGCCGGCTGTCCTCGTCATAGTTATTATAATAATCAATGATGTATGGATTTGTCTTCATATCGCACCCCTATGTTATATTGATTCGGTTATACCGCTAACGGATAAGGTCCAGTCCGGTTTTTCCTGTCTTATGAGAGCTGTCAGCATGTTTGCAGCCATTTTTTCTATATGGCTTCTGTCCAGTGTTATTTTTTGCGCCGCTGCTAAAACCGCTATGCCGTGGGAATAAAGAAATAAATCTATAAAGATTGCCTTTGCCCGCTCCGGCTCGATTCCAATTGTATCAGAAAATACCCTTTCCCTCTCCCCGTTGCCTGCCTCCATATAAAAATCCTTTGGCTCCGCCATACTCAAATCCATATGGTTTATAAACAACAGCCTGAACAAATTCGTCTCCTCTCTCGCAAACTCAATGTACGAAAGCGGCAGAACCAGACATGGATTTATGTGTTCCGAACTGCTGTAACTCTCCACATACTGACTGTAAAACTCATATGCAAAGTCAAGAAATTCCTTTCTTAATTCCTCCATGTTCTCATAACATGTAAAAATAGGCCGCGTGGAACATTGTAATCTGCCTGAAATACTTCTGGCATTAACAGACTCAAATCCTGCCTCTCTTGTAATCTCCAGAACCGTATTCAGAATCATCTCTTTCGTAATCTTCGCTTTAGGCGGCATCGGCTTACCTCGCTCATTGTCATATTATATCAGCAGCTTTACACATGTACCATCACATGCATCCCATCAGTTGCACCACATCCGATATGTCACAAAATTTGTGCCAAAACGTTATGTAACAAATGTTATACAACCATTGTTACACAGCAATCAACAACTGTCAAGCCCTATTCAATATTTTATAATTTATTTAATATTTTATAATTTACACTCCCCCTTCCTCACTAAAAAGTGCGGTTCATCCATCCGCAATGGAATTAACCGCACCCACCAGCAAAACAATCATTTTCTATTTTAAACAGCATCAGGAAATACCCAGAGGAAGGTACACCCATTTCTCTGATTGTGCAGTGAAGTACCGGGAGACCTATTATACGTAGTGGGTGGGAGAAAGGGGGAAGGAAGCTGGGGATGCATCTGCAGGGGCTTAGTCGGTCTTAGGGGGTGGAAAAAGGCGTTAAGAGTCAGACCGCACAGCTGTCTGAGCGCAGCGAGTTTGGGCGGTCTGACTCTTGCTTTTAGCCGTTTTCCAGCCCCTTAGACCGGACTTGCCCCGAAGCCGTATCCCCAGGTTCCTTCCCCCTTGCTCCCACGGACGCGATTCCACCGCCTCCCGCAACCTCCCAATCCTCTCACTCCACAACCCCCGCTCTCCTCTCAAACCCCTTAAACCTTCCCGAAAACATCAATGCCCTGAATATCCAGTCAATGAACATGCCGTACCATACCCCGGAAAGTCCCAGGTCGAATATGTATACAAAGAGGTATGCAAACCCGATACGGAATACCCACATGGAGAATACGGACACTGCCATGGTGAATTTGGCGTCCAAGGAGGCCCTCAGGGCATGGGGGATGGTGAAGGCCAGGGGCCATATAACCATGGCTATGCTGTGGATCAGGATCAGCTCACGGGCCATAAGGGCTGCCTGGGGGGACAGATGATAGATTCCCACCAGCGGACCGGACCAGATGACCATGGCTGTGCTGAATACGGCCAGGATTCCATAGACCACCATAATAAGGGATTTGGTGTCGCTCTTGGCTTCCTTCAGACGGCCTGCGCCAACGCATTGGCCCACTATGGTCACCAGTCCTAAACCGATGGCATTTCCCGGAAGATAGAGCACGGTCACCAGGTTACTGGCCACGGCAAAGCTGGCTATGGATACTGTGCCAAGGGAGGAGACAAGACTCTGAAGGAATATCTTGCCAAACTGGAACATGCCGTTTTCCAGCCCGTTGGGAATTCCGATGGACAGGATATTCTTTATCATATGGCGGTCCGGAATCAGGAACTTCCAGCTGTTGAGACGAATGGTATTGTTCCGGTTCTGTATAAGGACAAACATCATAAAGGCTGCTGTCACACGGCTTATGAGGGTGGGCCAGGCCACTCCGGCCACACCCATCTTAAGGCCGAACACGCAGATTGCATTTCCTATAATGTTAATCATATTCATGACAAAGGAAGTCATCATGGATACCTTTGAGTTGCCCATGGAACGGAACAGGGCTGCGCAGGCATTGTAGAGTCCGATAAAGGGATATGACAGGGCTGTGATCCAGAAATAGGTCTGGGCGTTGTCCATTACGTCCTGTTCCACTTTTCCAAATATACCCCCCAGCAGGTGGCGTCCCCCTGCAAGAGCTGTCCCGGCAATGATGACTGAGAGAAGCAAGGTCACCAGGACCAGCTGCCCGGCTGCCTTTCTGGCATCCCTGGGCTGCTCCTTGCCCAGGTACTGGGCCGAAATAACGGCGCCTCCGGTAGCCAGGGCTCCCATGATTTGTATGATTAAGACGCTGATGGAATCCACCAGGGAAACGCCGGAGACCGCGGATTCCCCCACTGCGGCCACCATCACCACGTCCACCATTCCCACCAGCACTGCCATGATTTGTTCCACAATAAGGGGGGCCAGAAGTTTTATCATTTGTTTTCTGGAAAACATATCTTACGTTCCTCTTTCTCTCATAGTTCCAGCAAATACCCAGCCATAATACCCGGAGGCGCTTTTTCCTCTCAGGTCTGTGGCTGGGTATCCGTGGGACAGGCCAGGGCCTGCCCTTTATTGTTTTTCTGCATTCATTACCGCACTTCGTAGCTCCCGGAACCCATGGCCTTCATAGAGGTGCTGTAGAACCTCCTTGCGGCCCGAATCAGATAACAGGTATCCTTGATTCCCACTGTCTCGTAGGGGGAATGCATGGACAGCTGGGGCAGTCCGATGTCTACTGTGTTCACAGCCACATGACTGTTGGAAATATTTCCCAGAGTGGAGCCTCCTGCCTTGTCGGAACGGTTGGTAAATGCCTGGCAGGGTACTCCCTCTTCCTGGCACAGTGCCCTGAACACGGCAGCTGAAAGTCCGTCTGTGGCATACTTTGTGCTGTATTTGATGACGATTCCCTCATTCATATAGGGACGGTTTACGGGATCTGATTTGTCTCCATGGTTGGGGTGGGCTGCGTGGGCATTGTCAGCGGAGACCATGAAGCTGGAGGCAATGGCCATCAAATACTCCTCCTCGCTTCTTCCCATGGCGCTGTTAATCCGCCTCAGCACATCCTCCAGGAAGGTGGAGTCAGCTCCCTGCTTGGTCAGGCTGCCTATCTCCTCATTGTCAAATACCGCGTGAACACTTACACACTCCGGATGACCGCCCTCCAAGAATCCCTTCAAGGTGGAAAATGCGCACTGCAGGTCGTCTAAATGGCCGCAGGATAAGAACTCCCCGCCGGCCCCCCAGATACTTCCGGGCACACGGTTGTAGAGATAGAGATCGTGTCCCAGGATATCCTCCTTTTTGACCCCTGCGCTCTCAGCCACAGTCTCCATAAAGGTTCCCTTTGCGTCCGCACCGCCGTATAAGGGCAGCATGTCTACCTGGGCATTATACTGATAGCCCTCATTGACCTCACGGTTAAAATGAATGGCCAGGTTTGGTATCATAAGCAGATCGCGGTCCACCTTTACCAGCTTTGTGGCAATGCGGTTTCCCTCCTTCACTGCCAGACGGCCTGCCACGGAAAGGGGACGGTCAAACCAGGGAGCGCACAGCATACCGCCGTATTTCTCCACGTTCAGCTTCACATAGTGGTTCTCTGCCTCCATCTCCGGATTTTCCTTGATTTTAAAGGAGGGGGAATCACTGTGGCTGGCCATGATCTGGAAACCGGAAAATGCCTTTCCCGGCACCTTAAAGGACACAATGGATGAACCGTTCCTGGTCACATAGTAGGAGCCGCCCTCTGTGAGTTCCCACTTTTCTCCCTCATGAAGCTGTGTGAAGCCCGCCTCCTCAAGACAGTCCGCAATGGACTGTACCGCGTGGAAGCAGGTGGGGCTTTTTTCAAGAAAACCGATGAGTTCTTTGGCTGTGCTTAAGCAGTCTTCTTTGTCTATATTCATATGATATCTCCTTTGTCTCTTATTTCTCCTCTACTGTACCATAAAGACATCGCCACGGCAATGCGGGAAGCTTAACTTTTTTTCTCCTTTGCTGCCATCCATGGCATAATGAACCCAAGTCCTACCAGCACAAAGGGAGTCACGATATTCAGAGCCAGCTGGAAGGGATCCTCTGAGTAAATACCTGTCAGGCATGCAAAGGCCGTGAATAGAAAGCACCAGCCGCCCACCAGGATGCCTGCTGTTTTCCCCTTCACAAACCTGTACTCGCCGCAGAACGCATCCCCGGCCTTTTTTAAGGCAATGTATGCCACAAAGACCCACAGATATCGCAGGGGCATGCACACCGAGTTTACCTTGACCAGCCAGCGCACCAGAGCGTCCACGTTCCTGATGCCAAAGGCAGGGACCACAATCAGCACACAGACAATGAGCGTCACCAGCCTGTGTCCGTTCACATAGGTGCCGTGTTCATTTTTCTCAAACATCTTGCCGGGGATAAAGCGGGAATCCGCACTGTCCAAAAGCATTCTGAGGGGCGCGTCCACGGACAGGACCATAACGGAAAACTGTCCAATCAGATTGGTCAGCGCGTATACCACCACAAAGAAATTCCCCGCATGGTAATATTCACCCAGCTTCTGGAACGCGTAGTAGGCTCCGTTGGTCATCAGGTCCTGGGGAATATGATTGGAGTCAAACATCATGCCCAGGGCAATGGTGCCCAGGATGGCGGTCACGGCCACCATGGCTGCCAGGGCTACCATGCCCTTTGCAAAATCCCTGGAAGGATCCTTCATCTTATTTACATAGGGGGAAATCTTCTCACATCCTCCCACCGCAAAAACCAGGATGGAAAGGCTCAGAAAAAAATTGGCGTTAAAATCCGGTATAAAGGACGAAGGGGACCAGTCAATGGCCAAGAAGGCACCGTCTGTCAGGGCCGGAGCAGCCACCATCATGACAATGAACAGCATGGACATGATGAACATGGCGGAACCTGCCAATGTGGCAAGCCTCTTTAGCACCCCCATCCCCTTGCCGGACAGATACATGGCAAACAGGAAAATGACCAGGCACAGAATCTGCATCACCGTGGTGTTCATGCCGCTGGCCCTCTTGTCCTGGAACAGGGCCCAGCTGGCTGCAATCACAGTGGAATTCGGCTTCTGGGATATATAGGGCATGTGGACCACCCAGTAGGTCCAGCCTGCGTAGTAAGCCATCTTGGGCCCTATGGTCTCATGAATCCAGGAGCTGACCCCGCCTCCGGCATGCTTGAAGGTGGATCCCAGCTCTCCCACCATCAGGGCATAGGGCACAAAATAAATGGCAAATATAAGAATCCAGGATACAATGGCCTTTAATCCGCCGTATTCCGAAAATCCGTTTATCACATTCCCAAATCCCCAGACCGTTGAAAAAGCCATAAAAGCCAGGGTATGCCAGAGAATCTTTTTATCATCTTTCTGCTGCATCACAATGTTTCTCCTTATCTCATTCAGAATGTACTTTCTGTGACATTTCTGTCCATATCGTACATTCTTCCCAAAATGAGGGAAAGATATAAGCACTCAGATAGAATCATGACCTGGTTTCCTTCAGATGCTTTACTGCCTCGGACAGCTTCATGCTGTTGGAGCCTTTAAAAAGAATGCAGTCGCCCTCCCTTATGTTTTCGTCCAGCCACTTTTCTGCCTGGGCCAGACTGTCTATTTCAATATGGGGCGTCGCTGCGCGGGCTTCATCCATTCCGCTGCCAATGCAGGCTGCCAGCTCTCCAAGCAAAAGAACCATGTCCAGTGGATGTTCTCCTATGTAGGCGCCTATTTCGGCATGGAACCTTTCCGTATCCGGGCCCAGCTCCTTCATGTCGGCCAAGACCGCAATCTTTCGTTCTCCCTTCACGCTGTCCAGCACCTCCAGTCCGGCCTTCATGGACACCGGGCTGGCATTGTAGCTGTCGTCAATGACAGTGACGCCGCCCCATTCAAATATCTGCTGGCGTCCCTTGTAGCCCTTAAACTGTCCCAGGGCCAGGGCCGCCTTCTCCATGGAAAGCCCGTATGTATCCGCCACTGCCAGGGCCGCCATGGCATTGCTCACCATGTGGCTTCCCATAACCTTAAGGCGCACCCGGACCCTGCAGTCACCGTGAACCGCCGTGAACACGGGATACCCCTCTTCCAGGTGCAGGTCCTCTGCCCTGTAGTCACAGTCCCTGCCCAGTCCGTACAGCACCTTCTTCCTGCCCTCCTTCGGAACCACTGAGGCCAGAAGAGGGTCGTCGCCGTTTAAGAACAATATGCCCTCTGGCGGCATTCCCTCCTGGATATGGAGCTTTTCCTCCAGAATGCATTCCTGTGATCCCAGCTGTTCGATGTGGGCTATTCCTATGTTGGTCATGACGGCACAGTCCACCCTGGCCACCCTGGCAATACGCTCCATCTCCCCGGGTTCGCTCATTCCCAGCTCAATGACGCCAATCTCAGCAGACTGCGGGATCTCCGCAATGGTAATGGGCACCCCCACCTGGCTGTTGCTGTTGCCTGGTGTCTTATAGACCTTGAATCCGGCGCTCAGGGCCTCCGCTATCATTTCCCTGGTAGTGGTCTTTCCCACGCTTCCCGTGATTCCCACCAGGGGAAGACGCAGGCGTTTTCTGCAAAAACTCCCCAGGTCCTGAAGGGCCTTCTTCGTGTCAGACACCTCAATCCACGCTGCCTGAAGTGCTTTCCTCTCCTGCTCCCTGTTTTCCCCGCACTGCTGCCGGACACAGGCTTTAACATCCTCCCCGCAGTGATGTTCGCTGGTAAATACCACGGCCGCCCCGCTGGCAATTGCCTGGCAGAGAAAGCGGTGGGCGTCCACCCGCTCACCCACTATGGGCACAAACAGGTCATCCCCCTCCATTTTTCTGGAATCCAGGCTGATGTGTTTAACATGCTGATCCTCCTGGCCATGCAGCAGGTTTCCTCCTGTGGCTTCAAGCAGTTCCTTAACCGTTATTCCTGTCATACTGTGTCTCGTCTCCCAACTCTTTTATGGTTTCTTCAATGACTTCCCTGTCCAGGAAATGATGGCGCACGCCGTTGATCTCCTGATAGTCCTCATGTCCTTTGCCGATGACAGCTATCATATCCCCCGGCTGCGCATGAAGGATGCTGCTGCGGATTGCGTCCCTTCTGTCAGGAATTTCAACAAAGTCCCCTCCTGTTTTTTCTATGCTTCCCCGGATATCCGCCATGATGTCCTCCACCTTTTCATACCTGGAGTTGTCTGCCGTGATGATGCTTAAATCGGCCAGCCTTCCTCCAATCTCGCCCATGGAGTAGCGTCTGTCCTTGGAACGGTTGCCGCCGCATCCAAATACCACCACCAGCCGCCTGGGATGATACTGGCGCAGGGTGGTAAGAAGGCTCTCCATGCTTACCGCATTGTGGGCGTAGTCTACCAGGACCGTACACCTGGATGAGGTGTGGACGATTTCCATACGTCCATTGACACGTATGTGCTCCAGGGCGTGGACAATCCTATCTTTTGGAAGTCCCAGGAAGGAGCATACGCACAGGGCTGCCAGGGCATTGTCCACGTTGAACAGGCCGGGAATTCCCAGACGGACATCCATGTCCAGGTTCCCTGTGACATCAAACTCAGTGCCCACAAAATCCGGCCGGGACACATACCGGACGTTTGAGGCTTCAAAGTCTGCCTTCGTCTCCCCGTCCTCCTTTACGCGGTACGTATAAAGCCGGCAGGACGCGTCCTTTACGATTTCTTTAAAATGCCCGTCGTTTAAGTTTACCAGCCCTATCCTGCACATGCTCAAAAGACGTGATTTACAGCAGAGATATTCCGCAAAATCAGCGTGCTCATCCGGCCCGATGTGGTCCGGGGATATATTGGTGAAAATGCCGTAATCAAAGGCGAGGCCGTCCACCCGGTGCATCTTGATTCCCTGGGAGGACACCTCCATAATCATATACTGGCAGCCTGCCTCCGCCATTTTCGCAAAGGACTGGTGCAGTTCATAGGATTCCGGCGTGGTATTCATGGTAGGGGTCACCTGTCCATTGATCACCGTGCCTGTGGTGCCTATCATCCCCACCTTTTTTCCTGCCGCTTCAAGAATGGCTTTTATCATATGGGTGGTGGTGGTCTTTCCCTTTGTTCCCGTCACGCCAATGGTAATCATTTTGGACGCAGGATAACCGAACCTGGCTGCCGAGAGAAGAGCCAGGCCTCTCCTGGCCTCTGCTGTCTTAAGTATTGTCACCCGGCCCATCTCATCCTCCGCAAGTCCTGAGGCAGCCAATTCCTCCTCAATGTCCCGCTCCGTCACAAGGACGCGGACGCCAGCGCGCAGCACATCCGGTACAAACCGGTGGGAATCCACCCGGGTCCCCGCCATACACACAAACACAGCTCCGGGCACTGCCTTTCTGGAGTCGTAGACCACCTCTGTGACCTCCACATCCAGGCTTCCTCTGACAAGTTCATAATCCAGCTCATTCAACCAGGTTCTAAGTATCATATCAATACCTCATTTCTTTTTCGTGCAACTTATATTATGCCAAAATATATCCTGGCCCGGCGCTCCTTTTTCGGATGCGCCGGGCCAGGCCCATTTCCTAGAAAAGTCCGGTAATCTTACCGTTCTCATCCACATCAATGCTGTCTGCTGCCGGTTTCTTCGGAAGTCCCGGCATGGTCATGATGGAACCTGTAAGCGCCACCACGAAGCCTGCTCCTGCTGATACATAGGCATCCCTTACATTGATGGTAAAGCCCGCGGGCCGCCCCAACTTGGTCTGGTCATCCGACAGGGAATACTGGGTCTTGGCCATACACACCGGCAGGTTTCCAAAGCCCATATCCTCAATGCGCTTTAATGCCTTGGCAGCGGCCGGTGCAAAGGAAGCGCCGTCTGCTCCGTAAATCTCTTTTGCAATGGTGTTAATCTTATCCTTAAGGCTCATCTCATCCGGATAGAGTACATGGTACTGGGTTGGCTTGTTCTCCAGTGTCTCCATTACCTTTTCAGCCAGGGCAATGCCGCCCTCGCCGCCCTTTGCCCATACCTCGGACAGAGCGAACTCGCATCCCCTGTCTTCGCAGAACTTCTTGATATAAGCATATTCTGCCTCGGTATCGGATATGAAGGAATTGAGAGTAACCACCACAGGCACGCCGAACTTCTGGAGGTTCTCAATGTGCTTCTCCAGATTGACAATGCCCTTTTCAAGGGCTTCCAGATTCTCAGCTGACAGCTGGTCCTTGGGCACGCCGCCGTTGTACTTAAGGGCCCTGACCGTAGCCACCAGAACCACTGCGTCCGGCTTAAGCCCTGCCTTGCGGCACTTGATGTCAAGGAACTTCTCAGCTCCCAGGTCAGCACCGAAGCCGGCCTCTGTCACTACCACGTCTGCCAGCTTCAGAGCTGTCTTCGTGGCCCTCACGCTGTTGCATCCGTGGGCGATGTTGGCAAACGGGCCTCCGTGTACCAGGGCGCCTGTGTGCTCCAGGGTCTGGATCAGGTTGGGCTTTAACGCTTCCTTAAGGAGGGCTGCCATGGAGCCCACTGCATGGAGCTGCTCTGCGGTCACAGGCTCTCCTGCAAAATTATAGGCCACAATAATCTTGCCCAGACGGTTTTTTAAATCCTCCATGTTGTCTGCCAGGCACAGGATCGCCATGATTTCAGAAGCCACTGTAATGACAAAGTGATCCTCCCTGACCATGCCGTCTCCCTTTGCTCCCAGGCCCACCACGATGTTGCGCAGAACGCGGTCATTCATGTCCACACAGCGCTTCCACTGGATCTGCCTTGGGTCAATCCCCAGGGCATTGCCCTGCTGGATATGGTTGTCTAAGAGAGCTGCCAACAGGTTATTGGCGGAGGTAATGGCATGGAAATCACCTGTAAAATGCAGGTTTAAATCCTCCATGGGCACAACCTGGGCATAACCGCCGCCGGCTGCTCCTCCCTTAACGCCGAAGCAGGGGCCCAGGGAAGGCTCTCTGAGGGCTATGATGGCCTTCTTTCCCATCTTTCCAAATGCCTCGCCCAGACCAACCGTGGTGGTGGTCTTTCCTTCTCCTGCCGGTGTTGGATTGATGGCTGTTACCAGCACCAGCTTTCCGTTGGGACGGTCCTTTACCTGCTCCCAGAGTTCATCTGTCAGCTTTGCTTTGTATTTACCGTAAAGCTCCAGGTCATCCTCCCCGATTCCGTAAGCAGCAGCCACTTCTTTAATGGGCTGCATCACGGCCTCCTGCGCAATCTCAATATCTGATTTCATATTTTTGTTCCTCCTCTTATATTACGCCCCACGGTTTCCCGCCTTTGCAGGTCCGTCAACGTTTTATTCAAAAGCACCGGCCGCTGCTGCCCTTGCCGGCAGCCGCTGCTCTTGTTTCCCCATACACCCCTGTTCCCCTGCTCCGGCCCGCATGCGCCGCGCTTTCAGGGAACAGTTTCTAATACCCCTGCTCCAGCAGTTCCTCAAATTCTTCCATGCTCATAAGCACTTTCCTGGGCTTGGTACCCTCTTCCTCGCCCACTACCCCTGCTTCCGCCAGCTGGTCCATAATCCGGGCAGCCCGGTTGAAGCCAATCTTAAACATCCTCTGGAGCATGCCGATGGATGCCTTTTCTTTTTCAATGATAAACCTGCCAGCCTGGACAAAGTACTCATCCCGTTCAGAAGCCCCGCTTCCTCCGTCCATGGACGGGGAAGAGACACGGCTCTCCACTTCCGGATTATATTCCGCCACCATGCCCTGTTCTGTCAGGAATTCCACCACCCGGCCCACTTCCTCATCGGACACAAAGGCGCCCTGTACACGCTGGGGTTTGGGGAATCCAGCCGGATAAAAGAGCATGTCGCCCTTTCCCAGCAGCTTCTCGGCCCCGTTCATATCAATAATGGTCCTGGAGTCCACGCCTGAAGACACGGCAAAAGCAATTCTGGACGGCACATTGGCCTTAATCAGTCCGGTGATGACATTGACCGACGGCCTCTGGGTTGCAATGACCAGATGGATTCCCGCAGCACGGGCCAGCTGGGCCAGACGGCAGATAGCATCCTCCACTTCTCCCGGAGCCACCATCATAAGGTCTGCCAGCTCGTCGATGATAATGACAATCTGGGGCATCTTCACCGGCTTTTTGTCATCCTCTATATCCTTTATCTTTTCAACTCTTTCATTGTAGCCCTTTAAATCCCTGACATTGCACTCCGCAAACTTCTTATAGCGGTCCGTCATCTCGGCCACAGCCCAGTTCAGTGCCCCTGAGGCCTTCTTGGGGTCTGTCACCACCGGGATAAGCAGATGGGGGATTCCGTTATAGACACTGAGCTCCACCACCTTGGGGTCCACCATAATCATCTTCACATCCTCTGGTTTGGACTTGAAAATGATGCTCATAATCAGGGTATTGATACACACCGATTTACCGGAACCAGTGGCGCCTGCAATAAGCAGATGGGGCATCTTTCCGATGTCCGTCACCACCACCTGTCCGCCGATATCCTTGCCCACGGCAAAGGCCAGACGTGACTTATGGTTCTTAAACGATTCCGCTTCCAGCAAATCCCTCAGGTATACCATGTTGTTCTCTTTGTTGGGCACCTCGATTCCCACCGCCGACTTGCCGGGAATGGGCGCCTCAATACGGATATCCGCCGCAGCCAGACTCAGCTTGATATCGTCGGTCAGCCCCACTATCTTGCTGACCTTCACGCCCTGCTCCGGCAAAAGCTCATACCGGGTCACAGCAGGACCGCAGCTGATATTTGTAACCGTCACCCCAACACCAAAGTTATGGAGAGTCTGCTGCAGCTTAATGGCCGTGGCCTTATACTCATCCCCAGAAAAGGAACCGGCATTCTTAGCCCCCTTCTTAAGCAGGGTAGTAGGCGGGAACACATATTCCTTCTTTACTGCCTCTTCCTTTTCCTTGATTTCCTGGGCCACCGCCATATTGGAATCGGTCTGTCCGGCCTCCTCCCGCTTCTTCTCAATCTTTTTCTGGAGAAGTTCTGTCTCAGTCTCTATAACCTTGCCTGATGCCGTAACCACCCGCTTGGGCTCCTCCGGCACAAATATGCTGTCATAATTGATACCCTGTTCCGACGGGTCTGTCTCATAGATATCTGTTTCCGGAACATCCGTTTCAGGAATTCCCGCCTCATGGTCTGCGGCTCCGTGCAGTCCTGTCCCGTGAAGGCCGGCCGTACCCGCGCTTTCAGCAGACAAGGCAGCTCCTTCTGCCATATCCCCAGATGTCCCATATTCTTCTTCCCAGGGAACCGTATCCTCACGGCCCCGGTCATGGTCATAACCGTTTACAGGATTCTCGTCCCTGTCCGCAGAGGACCTGACATGAAACTCCATCTCCTCCAGGGTCTTTAAATCCTTCTTCACATGGATGGTGTCATAGTCCTCCCCATCATGTGTCCCATACTCGTCCTCCACAAGAATGCCGGTGACCACCGGCGCTTCTTCCCGGCGTCCCAAACGGCTGTGGCCCTCTATAGACCTGGCCAGGGCCCCCAGTTCATCCGTGTCGTAGGAATCCCCGGCATCGGTCCCCGGCTCCAAAGGCGGGTCAAACCTGCCCACAAACTCATCCGGCGGCAGGCTGTCCTTTGCGCCGGCTGTCTGGGCCGGGCCCCAGTCCTTCTCGTATGTATCGGGCATTTCAGGCATTTCCGGCATTTCCTCCAGATCCGCTCCAAACTCACGGTCAAATGCCTCCTCGTCATAATCCTCTTCCTCAGGTGTCATCAGCCTGGTGGCATTCAGATTAACGCCCCTCACCCTCTGTTCCTCGCGGATGCGCCTGCGCTCCTCCTCCCGTATGGCGTGAAGCTCCCTGCGCCGGTCCATATCCTCTCTGGCATACTGGTAAGCCTTGTCCCCTCCCCGCTTCACAGCAGACACAAAAGAGCGCTCCGTGATGCATACCATGCAGATGATGAACAGGACCACCAGAACCAGAAAGGTTCCCGGCTTCCCCAGTCCGATGGTAAGGAAGGAGGTAAGGACGCCTCCCAGCCATCCGCCGCCCGTACCGGTCAGGGTGGACTGCTTATAATATTCCATCCACTTCGCGCCGGCCGGAACCGTACCGAAGGCCAGCTGCAGCAGCCCGCAGACCGTAATCACAGCCCCTGCCACGGCTGCCAGCTTCATGGCAGCATGGATGTTTCCCTGATTGGACAGATGGAAACAGGTGCCCACAAATATCAGTATGGGGAATAGATATCCCACCATTCCAAATATTCCCAGCTGTACTCCGCGCAGCACATCGCCCACCACGCCGCACAGCTTGAAATTGCTCAGAAATAAAAGAATGGCAACAGCAAAAGAGCAGATGATGACCACTTCTGCTCTCATGAATTCCGTATTATCCTGTTCATAGGCCTTTTTTCCGGATGTCCCGCGGCTTTTGGAGGAAGTGCCTGTCTTTTTGGACGTGCTTCCCTTTGGCCTTCCCGGTTTTCTGTTCCCACTCTGCTGTCGTTTTGTTGTTTCAGCCACTTGATACAGCCTCCTGTCATTCTCTTACAAGTTGTCATACCGTATCAGCCTCCCATTCCCACAGCAGGCTGTCTCATTTATACAGTTAACTTATATTATGCTATATTTGAGGTTAAAATTCAAGTGGATTGTTTCAAAAGACGGAATCTACCGCCTGCGTTCCCGATCATCAATCATGGCATAAAGCTTTCCAAGGGCTTCCTTGATGCCTCCCACCTGGTTGATAAGTCCCGCCTCCACGGCCTGGGTTCCCACCAGAACAGTGCCCAGGTCCCTGGTCAGCATCTTTGTATTATGCATCAGCTCCCTCAGCTGGTCATAGGCGATATCGGCATGGTTTGATACAAACGTGAGTATGCGGTCCTGTATCATTTCAAAATACTCGTAGGTCTGGGATGTGCCTATAACCATCCCCGTCATCCGCACCGGATGGATCATCATGGTGCCGGACGGCACGATGAAGGAATAATTTGTGGACACGGCCAGGGGAACCCCGATGGAGTGGCTTCCGCCTAACACAAGCGATACGGTGGGAAGACTGAGGGACGCAATCATTTCCGCGATGGCAAGACCCGCGTCCACATCCCCTCCCGAAGTGTTAAGCAGCACCAGAAGTCCGTCCACACTGTCGTCATCCTCTATTTCAGCCAGCTTCGGCAGTATATGGTCGTATTTTGTGGTTTTGCTGCTCCCGGAGGAATTCTCATGTCCCTCCACCTCCCCAATGATCGTGATGAGATGGATTTTCCTCTGCCTGCGGTTGTCCTCCAGAATGACCTGGCCATACTCCTCCAGCTTATTGTCTTCCTTTTCTTCTATTTCCTTTTCAAGCTTTTTGGCTTCATCGTCCTGCTGGCGTACCTGTCCGTTTCCGTTTTCCGCCTGACTGTCTCTTTTTTTCCTGTTGTTTTTTCCTTGTCCCATAATCAGACCACCCTTTCGTGAACATTCATCAATTAAGGATAGTCTGCACCGTGAACCATAAAATATGCGCTGTCTTTTACAGAGTTTCGCGCAAAAATAACCGGCCAGCAGAGACTGCTGACCGGCTTTCTGAATAAAATACCATTTTTTTAATCTAGTCGCCCAACACATTCCTGATAGCAACCGGCGACCTGTAATTCCAGGTGGAAATCTTGATACCGCTCTTACGGCTGGCCGCATGGACTACCTGGCCGTTGCCGATGTAGATGGCTACATGGTTTACCTGTCCGCCGCTGCCCGCGTAGAATATCAAATCGCCGGGACGCATGTTGCCGGAGGTAACCGCCTTGCCCATCTTGGCCTGGGAGCCGGAATAATGTGGAAGGGACACACCGAACTGTTTCATGACCTGCATGGTGAATCCGGAACAGTCCACACCCTTAGTCAGGCTGGTTCCGCCCCATACATAGGGGTTGCCCACAAACTGAAGGGCGTAATTCACCACTTTGGAACGCCTGGACGCCGCGTTGTTGGCCGCCACCTCAGCAGGTGAGAACTTGATGGCCTCGTTCAGCGCGTAGCGCACCTCCACGTTGTTGTCCCTGGTGGAAATAAACGCCTTATCCACCTTGCTTCCGTCCTCTTCATCCACGGAATCCAGATCAATCTCCACCCAGCCGTCTAACTGAGCCACAACCGGATAACGCTCGTCCTTTACAATCTGGGTCCAGATTTTGGCCTCCGTATTGGGCTCCGTGCGTACATTCAGCACGTCTGTGTTGATAACCGCCTTGAGGGTGGCGTTCTGCATGGCTATATCCTTTGCCTCCTGGCCTGTGGCCGTGTACTGGGGGTCTGCCGAGATATAACCGATGATGGGGCCTGACTTAATCTTATACCAGCCGTCCAGGGTCTCCAGGATCTCGCCTGCCGCCTTGCTGGTCATCTTACCTATAATCTTGCCGTCTGACTTTGGCTCCTGGCGCACGTTCAGGTAGTTGTTCACCTTGGAAATCACCAGATTGTCATACTGGTTGATGGCCATGGCCTTCATATCCATTTTACGTCCTTCGTTCAGGGAATAGGCCACCTCAGCATATTCAGAGGAAATATATCCCTCCTCTATCTGAATCCAGCCGTCCTCCAGTCCCTTGACCACGTAGCGCTCTCCCTTTAAGGCCTGTCCGATAACATTTCCCGGATCCAGGGCAGGGGCCTGACGGATGTTCAGGTTGTCCGCCGTCACCGTGGCACGCAGCTTAACAAGCTCCTTTGCCTTTTCCCTGGCTTCGTCTCCGGTCAGAAGGTACTGGTTGCTGATGTAGCCCTCCACCCCGCCGGAGGTGATGTGGGACCAGTCCCCTTCCGTCGCCAGAATCTCGCAGGCTCCGTCTCCTGACAGCTTACCTATGATCTTGCCGTCAGTGCTTGGAGTCTCCCTTATGTTGAGGTAGCCGGACACCTGCACGATACCCAGATTGCTGTAGGAGCTGATTACATTGTCAATCTCCTGGGCTTCCTTCTGAGCTGCTTCCTCCTCCGGGGAAACACCGGCCGGATCTGCCTGGGCCGGGGTGGCGTTTCCCACCTGTCCCGTGGGGGCCGGTCCCGCTGCTTTGCCGGATACCGGCTTCTTGACTGACTTTACTCCCAGCACAATGATTCCCACTGCTGCGATGGCAGCCAGCAGAAGCACCAGGTATCTGGGGTCCAGACGTTGATTCCGTTTTTTTCTGGCCTTGTTCAGGCTCGATAGATAATCCTTATGTTCAAGCATGATTCTATAATCTCCAACTCATTATTCGCCATAAAAGCTCATATGACGTTAAGTATATCATAAAAACAGACTCGAAAATGTGAAAAATTTCTTAAATTTTGCCGGTCCCCGAAGTATTTACATGAAATGCCCCGGAAACCGGCAATTTTACCGCCTGATAGGGATTACTTTGAGAGCAGCATGCGGTCATTGGCAAACTGTCCCCCGCTGGCCTCTGCAAACTTGGCAAGAAGGTCCTCTACGGTCAGGTTCTGCTTTTCCCTGCCGGATACGTCATAGATAATCCGCCCGTCATTCATCATGATAAGCCGGTTTCCTATCTGGATAGCGTCCTTCATATTATGGGTCACCATAAGAGCTGTCAGGTTCTGCTCCGTCACCATCTCATTAGTCAGGTCCAGCACCTTCCTGGCCGTCTGCGGGTCCAGGGCTGCCGTGTGCTCATCCAGCAGGAGAAGCTTGGGCTTTTGCAGTGTTGCCATGAGAAGGGTAAGGGCCTGTCTCTGGCCGCCTGAGAGCAGTCCCACCTTACTGCTCATGCGGTTCTGAAGGCCCAGTCCCAGCCTGGTCAGCAGGTCGTGGTAATAGTCTTTCTCATTGGCCCTGATTCCCCATCCCAGCCCTCTTTTCTGGCCCCTTCTGAAAGCCAGGGCCATATTTTCCTGTATTTCCATGCCGGCCGCCGTGCCCTTCATAGGGTCCTGGAACACCCGGCCAATGTATTTGGCCCGCTTGTATTCGGGCTGCCTGGATATATTCACACCGTCAATCTCAATCTTTCCGGAATCAATGGGGTACACGCCGGCTATCATGTTGAGCATGGTGGACTTGCCCGCTCCGTTTCCCCCGATGACCGTCACAAAATCCCCGTCGTTCAGGGTCAGGTCAATGCCGTTTAATGCCTTCTTCTCATTGATGGTGCCTTTGTTGAATGTTTTGCGCACATTGGTCATGATCAGCATTATACATTCCCCCCTTCCGAGTATTCCTTGTAGGTCCTCCATTTATTGGCAGCTACCGGGATACAGAGAGCCAGGGTAACCACAATGGCGGATAAAAGCTTCATATAATTCGGATTCATGCCCATCTTAATGACAAAGGCCCGGATGACAAAATAGATCACGGAGCCGATGACTGCCGCTGACAGCTTAAGGGCAAAGTTGCGGAACCAGCCAAAGAGCACCTCCCCGATGACAATGGCTGCCAGTCCAATAACAATGGCTCCGGTACCCATCTGGATATCCGCGTACTTCTGCCCCTGGCACACCAGGGCGCCGGACATGCCCACCAGACCGTTGCTGAGCATCAGTGCCAGCAGCTTGGTCCACTTGGTATTGACCCCCAGGGCGCGGATCATGTCCTCGTTATTTCCCGTTGCCCTCAGGGCGCTGCCTATCTCCGTGCCGAAGAACCAGTACATCACGACAACCATAAGTATGGCTGCCGCGATGCCGATGACCTGGGACGCCTGGGCCTGGTTAAAGCCCGTGGCGGAAGAAACCATGGTCACAATGGACTTGGACTTGAGAAGGGGAATGTTGCTGCTTCCTCCCATAATCCACAGGTTGATGGACCACAGGGATATCTGGGTCAGAATTCCGGCCAGTATGGAAGGTATCTCAAATACCGTGTGAAGGATGCCTGTCACAAAACCCGCCGCCATTCCTGCCAGGGTGGCTATAAACAGGGCTGCCACCGGATTCATTCCCCTGCCCACAATCAGCGTGGCACAGACGCAGCCTCCCAGTGCAAAGCTTCCGTCTACGGTCAAATCCGCAATGTCCAGAAGCTTGAAGGTGATGTATACCCCCAGCACCATGATTCCCCAGAGCACGCCCTGTCCCACTGCATCTAACAGATTGGGGCCCATGCCCTGCATCAGATTCGCAAAATTCATATCTTATATTTACCTCCCTTTCCGTCTCTATTCCTTTGTATCATTTGATGATGTAAATAGCTTGCCCAAACCGCTGTTCCCGGAAGCCTTACAGCTTGAGCAAACCATCTACCTTCTTTGCCGGACGCCATTTTATCCGATGGCCGCTATTTTGCCCGATGACGCCATTTTGCCCGATGACCGAAAAGAGGGTGCTGCAGGCCAAAGCGGTTTTCACCGTCTCTGCCCCGCAGCACCGCCTGTATCATCCTGAGCTGCCTGACTGTCTATTTTAATCCGGATACATCAATCCCAAGTGTCTGGGCTGTTTCCTCGTTCACTGTCAGCTCGCACTTCTCAGCCGGCAGGTACTCAATCGGCATATCAGCCGGTGACGCTCCCTCGGTGAGGATTTTCACAGCCTGCTGGCCGGTCATGTATCCCAGCTGGTAATAATCAATGCCGTATGTAGCCAGTCCGCCGTTCTGCACCATGCCTGCCTCGCCGCAGATAACCGGCAGATTGTTGTCTCCTGCCACCATTCCAACTGTGGCCATACCTGCTGCGATTACGTTGTCCGTTGGGGCGTAAACCGCATCCACGGCACCTACCATGGACTGTACCACGGTCTGAATCTCATTGGAACTGGATACCGTGTATTCCTTACTCTCCATGCCTGCCGCCGCAATGGCTTCCTTTGCCATGTCAGCCTGGATCTTGGAGTTGGACTCTGCGGAGCAGTACAGCACGCCCACGGTCTTGGCTTCCGGAACCAGCTGCTTAAGCAGGTCAATCTGCTCCTTCACAGGAGTCAGGTCAGAGGTTCCTGTAACATTTGCTCCCGGCTTTTCATTGGTGTCAACCAGACCGGATTCAGCCGGGTCTGTCACTGCGGTAATCAGGACAGGGGTATCTTCCACTGCGCCCACCATGGCCTGGGCAGCCGGTGTGGCGATGGCCAGAATCAAATCCTTCTTCTCATTGGCGAACTTGGACGCCACTGTCTGGCAGGCTGACTGGTCGCCGGAAGCATTCTGCTGGTCAACCTCGTAAGCGATTCCAGCGTCGTCTAAAGCAGCAATGAAACCGTCATTGGCAGCGTCCAGGGCGGTGTGCTGCACCAGCTGGAGTACGCCAATCTTATAGGTGGTTCCCTCTGCCTTTGCAGCAGTCTCACTCTCTGAGGCCTCTGCCCCGGTTGTCTCCTCCGCCTTTGAAGCCGTATCAGCTGCTGTCTCCTGGGTCTTGGCAGCAGCTGACGTGGTTTCAGCCGTATTGCCTGCGCAGGCCGTCATGGACAGAACCATGGCGCCGGCTAAAACCAGGGACATGATTTTTGATGTCTTTTTCATAATACTATCTCCTCTTTCCACATAAGAATTCGTCCTCTGTCAGGACTTTTCCTATCATACTACAAAAAAATTGCGCCGTCAATTTTATTACTTTAAATTTCTGTGATTTTAAAGTAATAAAGTGAAAAACTGGTGTTTTTTGCAGATATTTCCATTCTTATTTATGCATATCGAGAGGAATGGTGACAGTAAACTCTGTGCCCTTGTCTAACTCAGAGGTCACATGGATGGTTCCATGGTAAAAATTCACGATGTGTTTCACAATGGACAGCCCCAGCCCCGTACCGCCCTGTTTGCGGCTGCGGCCCTTATCCACCCTGTAGAACCGCTCGAATATGCGGTCCAGGCTTTCCTTTGGAATTCCCACGCCGTTGTCCTTTACCCTTACCAGCATGTCATCTCCCTGTTCCCCCACCGTAATCCACACCTGGCCTCCGGGCCGGTTGTACTTGATGGCATTGGTGGCCAGGTTGGTAAACAGCTCCTTCATCTGCTGCAGGTTAGCACGGATACACAGGGGCTTGCAGTCCACATGGAGAAACACCTGGCAGGAGGCGGCCAGCGGCTTTAGGCTGTCCATGATCTCCTGGAGAAGCACGCTGATTCTCACATCGGAAAACATTACCTCGGCATCCATGGATTCCAGGCGGGATATCATCAGAATGTCGTTGATAAGCCCTGTCATTCCAGCGGCCTCCTTCTTGATTCTCTTTGCGAAATCCAGCTTCAGGCCGTCATCCTGAATCATGCCGCTCTCCAGTAACTCCGCGTAGCCCTGGATGGAGGTGATAGGAGTCTTAAGCTCATGGGACGCGTTGCTGAAAAATTCCTGGCGAATCTGTTTTTCCTTTTCAATCTGGCTTAAATATTCCTTTACGTCCTTTGACATATTCATGATGGTCCCGGCTATGACGTTGATTTCAGGGTATTGGCAGCTTTCAAACTGCAGCTCCGTGTAATCCCCCTTTACCTTCATCACGGCTTTCGAGATATCGCGCAGGGGTCTGGTGACCGATGACACAAAGCGCCTGGTGGTCACCACGGAGCAGACCATGGCCATAAGGAAGCTTAAAATGGCTGCCGGAAACAGCATGGGAAGGTATTCCTGTATGCCGGAATAGGGCACGGCCAGGCGGAGCACCATGTCTGAATACTCAGAGCGGCAGGCCACATAGAGCATGGTTTTTCCCAGTGTTTTGGAATAGCGTCTGGCATACCCCTCCCCGTGCTCCATGGCTGCCTGTATCTCCTCACGTCCCTGGTGGTTGTCCAGGTACTCGGCATCCGCGTCAGAATCTGTTACAACGGTTCCATCCGACTTTATAAGGGTCACCCTGCTGGAATCCTGGTCCGTAAACGCCTCCAGGCGCTCCATCTGCTCCATTAAGTCCCTGTCATAATCCAGGATGCTGTCCACGGCCTTGATGGTGTAGGTCATATCATTTTTGGAGTTTTTTAACATCATTTTGCTGCTGGCAATATAAAAGATGACGCTGTTAATACACAGCGCCGCCAAAAGTACCAGGATAAAACGTTCCAATAATGCTTTACGCATGTCTTCCTCCTTGGTTTCCTGTCATGTTATCTCACCATACGGTAGCCCACGCCCCGGACCGTCTTAATGCAGGCACCGCCCTCTTCTCCCAGCTTCTGGCGAAGGGTGCGGATGTGCATGTCAAGGGTTCTGGTCTCTCCATCGTACTCATAACCCCAGATGCGGTTGAGCAGTTCATCCCTGGTCACCACCCTGGACTGGTTCTCCAGCAGATAAACCAACAGCTCAAATTCCTTCAGTGTAAGCTCTACCAGCCGGCCGCCGCTTGACACTTCCCTGGTCTTGCGGTTGACCTGGATGTCCTGGTAGAACAACACATCCCTGTCCTCCTCCCGTTTGGTCCTGCGCAGCAGGCTGCGGATGCGGGCCGACAGCTCCAGAACCCCAAAGGGTTTTACCATGTAATCGTCTGCCCCGCAGTCCAGCCCAACCACCTTGTCAAGCTCCTTTTCCTTGGCCGTCAGGAGCATGATGGGCACATATTTTAACTGCTCCGTATTTCTTACCTCCTTGATGGCCTCTGTGCCGTCCATCCCCGGAAGCATCCAGTCAAAGATTACCAGGTCCGGCTTTTCCTCCCTCATCCTGGCCAGGCCTTCCTCCGCGGTTTCAAACCCTTCCGCCGCATATCCAAAGCCCTCCAGGGCAATTTTCAACAGATTCATGATGTTTTCATCATCTTCAATAATATAAATCCGTTCCATTTTCCAACTACCGCCTTTCCCGGCATACAGCCTATGTAAACAGCATACCAGACTGAAGTAAAATCCACCTCATGGGAATGTAAAACTTGTGTAAAGTTTTTCCCGCTACAGGACCTCCTTATACACCCGGAGCACATTTTTACAGAATACAGCTTCTATTTCCAAAGGGGTAAAGCCTTCCCTTTCCATGGCATGCGCCAGCATGGGGAGCTTTCCCGCATCCCCCATCTCCAGATTCCCGCTGATTCCGTCAAAGTCGGAACCCAGCCCGATACAGCCGATGCCGCCAATTTTCCGAATATGCTTCATATGCTCCACCATGTCGGATATGCGGCTTAACTGCTCTTCCCCCGGTCCGAAGTCCCGCAGAAAGGCAGTGCAGTAATTGATGCCCATGACGCCGCCGCGTTCCGCCAGAGCGCGTATCATATCATCGGTCAGGTTCCTTGGATGGGAAGCCATGGCCCTTGCGTTGGAATGGCTGGCCACAAAAGGTTTTCTGGTATGCCGGAACACATCCCATATGCCTGCGTCATTCAGGTGGGAAATATCAATGATCATTCCCAGGCGCTCCATCTCCTCCACAAATGCAATCCCGGTATCCGTAAGTCCATGCTCTGTATCCGGCGCCATCCTGAAGGTGCCGTCCTCCTCTGTCATCCTGGCATTGGGAAATGCCAGCTCATTGGGGAAATTCCAGGTCAGGGTCATCATGCGCACACCCAGCCGGTAAAAATCCCGCAGAAACGCCGTTTTACCCTGGCAGGTCCCGCCTTCCTCCACTGTGAGAAGGGCCGACATCCTGCCCTGCTCCCAGTTTCTGCTGATATCCTCGTAGGATCTGACGATTCCTATGATATCCTCATGGGCTTCCATTTCCTGGTAGAAGGTATCGAGAAGTTCCATGCAGAATTCAAAGGGCCTTCCCTTGGCCTGTTCCAGATTGACATACAGGGCAAAATTCTGCAGCCCGTAATCCCCTGCCTGCATCTTTTTCAAATCCAGCATCATCTGGTTCTCCAGGATGGACTGCCTGCCTCCCTTCTTATGGTCCTTATAGATTTCCGCAATGGTATCGCAGTGCATATCCACAACCTTCATATCCCTGTCCTCTTTCCTGTTCTTTGGTATTCCCAATTTATTCCTGTATAACCGGAAATATTCTGTCACCCGTTACTATGTTCCAGTTTATACTGACTGCCTGTTTCTGTCAATCGGCTGCATTGGCCTCTGAGAGGATTTCCCCTGCCCGGCAGATTGCATCGTCGATGCGGGGCGCTATGTTTTCCCTTCCTATCTCCTTATCAAATCCTGCTTTCTCCATCACAGACAGGGGCTGTTCGTTTACATGGGAAAGAATCATGGTGATGCGGGCCTTGCGGCACCTGGCGTTCAGCTTCTTAAGACTGTTCAGGGCGGTTGCATCCATGGCGGGAACGCTTCTCATCCGCAGAATCAGAACCTTCTTGTCTGAATCCAGGGGAATCTGTCCAATCTTGTCCGCCGCACCAAAGAACATGGGACCGTTCACCTCAAACACCATAACCTGCCTGGGCACTGGTTTTAAGTCAATGCGCTCCCTGTCCGTGCTCTCCTCGTAATCCTCTGCGTACTTCCATCCGTAAATATCAGACACATCCGCCATGCGCTTCATGAACAGCAGACAGGCCAGGGCCAGTCCCACGCCGATGGCCATGACCAGATCGAACACCACTGTGAGAAAAAAGGTCAGCACCAGCACGGCCGTGTCACTTTTGGGCGCTGTCTTCACCACATCTGCAAAGGACCGCCACTCACTCATATTGTAAGCCACCATAAACAGGATGGCCGCTATGGCAGGCATGGGAATCAGAGCCGCATAGGGCATAAGGAATACCAGGATCAGCAGAAGCACCGCCGCGTGGACCATGCCGGCCACCGGGCTGCGCCCTCCGTTCTTTATGTTGGCAGCTGTCCTTGCGATGGCGCCTGTGGCCGGAATGCCTCCGAAAAGCGCTGAGGCCGCGTTGCCCACTCCCTGGGCCACCAGCTCTGCGTTGGAGTTGTGCTTTCCGCCTATCATTCCGTCTGCCACCACACAGGAAAGCAGGGATTCAATGGCAGCCAGCACGGCTATGGTAATGGCGTCCGGCATCACCTTCTGTACCAGGCTGAAGCTGATATTCGGCAGATGGAACGCGGGAAGGCCGGAGGAAATGGTATACAAATCCCCTATGGTATTGACCCTCAGGCCCATTCCCTTAACCAGCACCGCTGCAGCCGCAACGGCAATCAATGAAGGCGGCACCTTCTTAAAGAACCTGGGCCACAGAATGAGAATGGCCAGTGACACAGCTCCCACTGCCAGGGCCTGAAGGTTCAGGGTATCCATGCAGGAGATAACCTGGCCCAGCTTCTCCATGGTCTCCACCGGTGATTCCCTGAAGGTAAGTCCCAGGAAATCCTTGATCTGGCCGATAAAAATGGTCACTGCGATACCGGTTGTAAAGCCGGTTGTAATGGTATATGGAATAAACCGGATCAGGCTGCCCAGGCGCAGAAAGCCCATAATAACGAGAATAAGACCGGCCAGTATCGTAGCTGTGGCCAGTCCCTCCATTCCGTTTTTCATGACGATTCCTGCCACAATGGTGGCAAAGGCTGCCGTAGGGCCTGCTATCTGCACCTTGCTGCCGCCTAAGAAGGAAATAACAAACCCGGCTATGATGGCCGTGTAAAGTCCCTGTTCCGGTGTCACACCGGAGGCCAGCGCCAGGGCTATGGACAGGGGCAGGGCTATGATAGCCACAATGATTCCCGATATCACGTCCTTTGTGAATTGTTCCTTTGTGTACTGTTTCATGGACAGAAACAGCTGGGGTGTAAGCGTTTTCATCTCATCTTTATCCTTTTCGTGTTTATAAAATGTTAATACTTTTTTACTATAGCGAAAGGATGGCCCCATATCAATTGTTTTCCGTCATGTTTCCAATATAATACAAAAAGCAGCCGCCGGCACGGATTACTCACTTCTCAGGGCGTCTATGGGATTTAGGTTAGCCGCCCGGCTGGCAGGCATGTATCCGAACAGCAGTCCGATTCCAACGGATACGCTGAAGGATATGACAACAGCCGACAGGGTGGGGGTGGCGGACACGCCCACCGCTGCTCCCACCACAGTGGTGGCGACGCAGCCCACCAGGATTCCGATGATGCCGCCCAGGGAGCTGGTCACAGCGGCCTCAATGACAAACTGCCGCATGATGGTTCCCTTATCTGCTCCCAGGGATTTGCGGATTCCGATTTCCCTTGTTCTCTCTGTAACGGATACCAGCATGATGTTCATGACGCCCACACCGGCCACCAGCAGGGAGATTCCCGCTATTCCTCCCAGCATACCGCTCATCATGGCAATCTGCTCGTTCAGGGAATCCAGCATCTCGCTCATGGCCGTCACGCGGTATAAATCCTCATCCTTAAAGGTTTCGTACAGGAAATTCTTGATGACTGCGGTGCACTCGTCCGCCTTGCTGGTATCCAGTGCCGTAAAGGTATAGTTGGTGATATTGGCGTTTCTGGACATCTTCACGGCTACGCTGTATGGAATCCATACAAAGTCATCGGTTCCCCCGTCCTCCATGTTATCCGCGTCCTGGGCCTCCGCTACACCTATAATTTTAAAAGCGTAGCCGTCTATCTTAAGGGTCCGCCCTATGGCGTTCTGGGAGCTTCCGTAAAGCTCATTGGCCACGTAAGCGCCTATCACGCACACCTTCTGGCGTGAGACAATATCCGAATACGCTATGTTCCTGCCTGTTTCCAGTTCATAGGACTTGATTTCCAGATATTGTTCACTGCGCCCTGCCACTGACGTGGATGTCATGGAGTCATCCCCGTATTTGATGGTGGAGGACAATGTCACATTGGGGCTCAGTTCCCCGAACAGGTCTGTATGTTCCTCATAAAATGCATACATCTGGTCCACATCCAGGGAACGGGAAGCCAGATTGGTCACATTTACATTGATCTGGTTCACACCCATGCTGGCGAAGCTCTCCACCACGCTGCCCATGTAACCGTTGACCAGACTTACCAGTATGATGACCGCGGCCACTCCGATAATAATTCCCAGCATGGTCAGGAATGAACGCATCTTGTTGCCCCAAATGCTTTTAAGGGCCAGCTTAAATGATTGCAGCATAGTCTTTTACATCTCCGTCAAAATTAATCTGCCCATCCTTTATCCGGACCACGCGCCTGGCTTCCATGGCAATAGCGTTGTCATGGGTAATCATCACGATGGTGTTTCCCTCGTCGTTGAGCTGTTTGAGAAATCCCAGCACATCGCGGCTGGTCTTGGAATCCAGGGCTCCTGTAGGTTCGTCCGCCAGTATCAGTGAGGGGCTTCCAGCCAGGGCCCTGGCAATGGATACCCTCTGCTGCTGTCCGCCGGAAAGCTGGTTCGGCATGTTCTTCCATTTTTCCGACAGGCCCACCTTTTCCAGGGAAGCCATGGCCCGCTCCCGGCGCTCTGCATTTCCCACACCGGCGTACAGGAGAGGCAGCTCCACATTTTCCAGTATGTTAAGCTTGGGCAGCAGGTTATACTGCTGGAAAATGAAGCCAATCATCTTATTGCGGATGCGGGCCAGCTGTTTGTCATCCATGATACCCACATCCTCGCCTCCCAGGAGATATTCGCCGTCCGTGGGCACATCCAGGGCCCCAATAATGTTCATGAGGGTGGATTTTCCGCTTCCCGACTTGCCTACGATGGCCACAAACTCTCCCCTGTCTATCTTCAGGCTGATGTCGTCGTTGGCCCGCACCTCTTCCCCTCCCAGATAGTATATCTTATGGATATGTCTCAGCTCAATAAGTGTTTCCCTCTGACTGGTATTGTCCATGTGTTCCTGGTTCCTCTCTGTCTTACTTCCGGTTTCTTCCGGGCATACTTTAACGGTTCTGGCGGCCTCCGGAGCCGCCCCGGTTTTGTCCGCCCATGTTTCCGCCTCCGCCCGGAGGGCCGCCCATGCCGCCGTCCATCATCATCATAAAGCTGCTGCTGTTTTTGCTGGATTCAGCCACATAGACCACGTCTCCTTCCGACAGGCCGCTTGTGATTTCCACGTATGTGTCGCTTGCCAGTCCTGTTTCCACCTTCACAGACCGGAAACCGGCAGGCACCGGCCCCTGCTGCTCCGTCACTGTGTCATCCTTCACATAGACCTGGTTTCCCCTCATCAGGGCATCCACCGGGATGGCCAGCACATCATTGGCCTCCTCAAGAGTAATAACTCCGTCCACATTCATGCCGGGCAGCAAATCCCCCATATCATCCAGGGTAACAGTCACCGGGTAGGTGCTGACACCGTTGGAATATGTGCTCTCCAGGCTGACGTTGGTCACTGTGCCTGAGAATGTCTGTCCCTCAAAGGCGTCTGCTGAAACCTCTACCTTCTGGCCTACCTTTACTTTCTTGATATCCAGCTCGTCTATGGACATCTCAAATGTCAGGCTGGACAAATCGTAGATGGTGGCCAGCACCGTGGTGCTGGAGCTGTTTTTGGTGATATTGTCTCCCACCTTGAAATTCTTGGTGATGACCTGGCCGGAGATTGGCGCCTTTATGGTGTAATTATCATAGCTGTCCTGGGTGCTGTCCAGCTTGTTCTGGGCTGATTCCACGCTTTCCTCCGCCTTGTCCAGGGCGTCCTTGTAGCTCTGAATCAGCTTATCCGCCGACTTGTCTGTCATCTTAAAAACAGGGGTTCCTTTTGTAACGTAGTCCCCTACATTTACCAGCAGGGACTCCACCTCCACACTGGTGGACAGGTCCGCATTCATGGTGGTGTCCACCGATGCCTCGAACGCTCCGTCCTCACTGCCTATGAATTCCCCGATCTGGGCCGTGGCTCTTAAGGATGTGGTCAGTCCGCCGGGATTTTGCACCTGTATGGTAACCACACGTACCAGCCGTCCGCCTGTGAGGACGGTTTCCTGGTTAGCCACTGCCTTGACTGTTCCTGCCACCTGCTCTCCTGTATCCGTCAGGGTAACGGCTGCCGGCATCCCGGCTCCTATCATGGCTGCCTCCCCGGACAAAAAAGGAATTCTTATTTCCATCACATCGTCGCTGTAAACATCGGCCAGCTTGGTGTTTCCGCTCACCTTGTCCCCCGCGCTGATATACAGTTCCTTGATATATCCTGTGTCGGTGGCTTTGTAGGTGTTTCCGCTGTAATCGCCCAGGGCGTCATTATAATCTTCCAGGGCGTCTTCATAGGAGGACTGGGATCTGCTCAGGGAATTCACCGAGCTGGTCAGCTGGGACTCCATGCTGGACTTATCAATTTCATAGAGCACCTGGTCCTTTTCCACCTGGTCCCCCTCCTCAAAGCCGGCAGATAACACCTCGCCCTCCACCATGGAAGTAATGCTGTAGGTGTCCTTGGCCTTAAGGGTTCCTGAGGAAGACAGTTCTGAGGAAATGTCCCTGCGCTCCGCCGATGCCGTATTGTGGGACTGTGCCTGGGCAGTGGCTGCCTTTGCCTTCATGCCCCTAAAGGTCATGGCCGCGGCTGCGGCTGCTCCTATTATCAGCAGGATTACCAGGGGCTTTACCCATTTTTTTCTTCCCTTTCTGCCTTTTACTGCCTGTGCCGGGGTGCCGGGTGCTGCTTCCCTCTTATGTCTGCCCGTGGAGAGCTTAAAAAAGCGCTGGACGCCTTTCTTCTTTTCTTCCATACCGCACCTCACCCTTAATATTCTATGGCGTCAACTGCCGTATAGCTGCTGCCGCTCTTATTGCATACCATTACCACCTCATCCCCTACCTCTATGCCGCCGTAAATGGAAAAAAGGTACTGAAGCTCCGAAGAATTCAGATTGATGGTGAGATATCCGTCCTCGTCAATTCCATCCTCCCCAAAGTCCCCGTCCGAATTGTCGTCATCAATCTCCAGACGGATGGAGGTGGGCGTCATCACGTCTGTGGATTTATAATAAATGTTCTTGACCTCGCCCTTTAACAGCACATAGGCGTTGTTTCCCTCCAGATCATCATCGTCCCATCCCCTGGTGGTGTAGGCCCAGATGGTTTTGGACTTCACATTATAGTAGACAACGGCAAAGCCCGCATCCTGCTGGGATGCCTTCACTGCCTCCAGTGTGCTGGCTGTTCCGTTTAAAAATACATTGGCATTTTCCGATCCAAAGGGCACGGACTGGATTACGCTGAAGCCCTTGCGCACCAGTATGGGGCCTTTGCGCTCGTCGTCCAGGATGGTGATGGGATTGATTTCCCCGTCTGAGTTAAGCTCGCAGTCCAGAACAGCCCCGTATATTTCGCTGCTGTCCTTTTTCTTTGTCTTTAACAGGTTGTAAAACAGGTTCATGCAGTCTGTCTGGTTCAGCACTTCCTCCGGCTGGCGGTTCATCTCCTCGTTCAGCTCCAGATAGTTGAACTTGGAAATGCGCGAGGACGCCAGGTCCCCGGTAAAGTCCTCGTCCGAATACCCCAGCATGGTCAGCGCTGCCTTCACAGCGTCCTTATATGTAATATACTCCTCAGGCTTAAAGAGCCCTCCCAGGAAACCGGTCATCCATCCCTGGGAAGCCGCGATACGGATATAGACAGCATCCGGGTGGGTACCCGGCACATCCGCGAACACGGACACGCTGGAAGAAGGCAGGTTTTCCCGGTAGCTGGAGGCATTCACCAGCATTCTGGCAAAATCCCCTCTGGTCACCTGTCCTGTGTAATCCGTCACATTCAGGATTCCGGTCAGGTTCACCACCTGTCTCCTCATGTCAAAGTTTGCAGACGAAGTATTGGCTGCGGCAGTCACAGGCAGAGCCGAGGTCACTGCAGTAATGGCTGCCAGGGAACCGCACACATAACGGCAGGCTGCAAGTGGTCTTTTCATTGCTTTTGCTCCTCTCAAATCAATCGGTATTATCTTTTATTTTTTATACTCTATCACAGTAATGTGTTCATTTTGTGATAAGCGCGCAAAAAAACGCAAAAACAGCCTGTGAATACACGGATGAATTCCGTTTTTCCACAGGCATTTTTTCAGTTTTTCTTTCTCTCCTATTACATCAAAGGGGCAACGAGGCGCATGAGACGTCCCAGCTTCTTTCCCATCCAGCTGTAATTTTTACAGTCCTCCATCGTGATAAGACTGCATTTCTTAAGGGTCTCCTCAAAATCACGCTCCACGTCAAAGACCACCGGATTGCGGTAAATATAGGCCGCGCATTCAAAATGCAGGTAAAGGCTGCGGAAATCCAGGTTAATGGTACCCACCACAGCCTTTTCGTCGTCGCTGACAAAAACCTTGGCGTGGACAAAGCCCGGCGTGTATTCGTAAATTTTCACGCCGGCTCTTGTGAGCTCCGGGTAAAAGGTTCTGGCCAGCATGTAGGCATACTTTTTATCCGGAATATGCGGCATAATAAGCTTTACATCAATCCCGCGTTTGGCGGCATAGCTCAGGGCATTGACCATCTCGTCGTCCAGAATCAGATAGGGCGTCATAATATGGACGTAGCTCCTGGCCTGGTTCAGTATATCCAGATAAACACGCTCTCCCACCTGCTCCCTGTCCATAGGGCTGTCCCCATAGGGCAGGACGAAGCCGGAATGATCTGAGGACTGGGGATGTTCATAGTCTTTTGGGACCGCGTACTTCCCGTAATCCTCCGGCTGCCTCTCCGTCACATTCCACATCTGCAGGAACATCATGGTAAAGCTCTGTACCGCGTCTCCCTTCAGCATGATAGCCGTATCCTTCCAGTGGCCAAAGCGTACCTTGCGGTTGATGTACTCGTCCGCCAGATTTACACCGCCGGTAAAGGCCGTATGGCCGTCTATAACCACAATCTTCCTGTGATCCCTGTTATTCTGATAGGTGGACAGGGTTGGCTTTATAGGCGAAAACATTTTGCAGCGGATTCCCTTTTTCTCCAGCACCCTGGGATAATGGTACGGAAGAAGCATGAGGCAGCACATGCCGTCATACATGACCCTGACCTCCACGCCCTCCTTTACCTTCTCCTCCAGCACCTTCAGGATACTGTCCCACATGTATCCCCGCTCTACAATAAAATATTCCATGAAAATAAAATGCCGGGCCGCCTTAAGCTCCCTCATGAGAGCCTCAAACTTGTCCTCCCCCAGCGGAAAATATTCCACATGGGTGTTGCCGTAGGCAGGATACCCCGCGTGATCTTTCATATAATCAATCAGATGGCTGCTTCTCCTGCTGGCTTCCCTGATTCGCTCCTGTACTTCCCGGTCCTGCTTCAGGTAAGCAGCCGTGTCGCCTATGTTTTTTTTCAGGCGCCGGGCCATAAGCTTTGTCTGGAACTGCATCTGCACAAATATATACAGCAGGACTCCGAACACCGGAATCACCAGAACCGGTACAATCCAGGCCATCTTAAAGCTGGAATTAATAGGTTCATTGAAAATATAAATGATGACTGCCGCGCTCAAAAGGATGGATATGGCGTATACAATGTGCATGTACTCTTCCAGCCACCGGAAGGCGCCAAACAGGATTCCCACCTGTATGGCCATAAACAGCACCACAAAGGCCGTCCTTCCAAATATAATCCGGAATAATCCCCTCAATTTCTTCATCCTGTCCCTTGTCTCCTCTCATGTAACAAATGATGTACTTTATCGTACAGCTTATCATACGGGTTTATACAGCCCAAAAATCCCTGGTGAAAAACCGGCATCCGCCGACCTGATTCACCAGGGTTTATTCACTGTCTTTATATGGCTGTTACAGCCTTCGGGGCGCCCGTGAAGATTCTGCTGTCCAAATCCGCAATGGTGACTTTCTCTAAATATGCCTGGCAGCACTGGTTCAGCTCACCATAGAGCTCGTCCATGATTCCCGCCATGCCTGACGAAATGAGACAGGCCATATGCGGATTGCCGCTTTTCCAGGAGGCAGCCACAAAGGGGGTATCCAGAGCCTCAGCCACCATGGACAGGTTCACGTCCCTGCTGTCACGGTGGAACAGATAACCGCCGTCCACACCTTCCTTTGTTTTCACAAGATCCGCCTTTTTAAGCTTTGCCATGACCTTACGTATCCTGGCAGCATTGGTACAGACATTTGCGGCAAGACCTTCGCTGGAAAACACAGTTCCCTTGTGATTCAAAAAAACCAGCGCATGCACCGCAATGGTAAATTCACTTGTCACTTTTCCAATTCCCCTTTCCTATCTGCAACAGCCTGCTGCTGTCTTTCATTAAATCATACCATTTTTTTCAGAAAAATGCACTTATTTTTTATTTCATAAACCAATTCATAAGCCAGCTTCCAAGCCGGCTCATGAGCCAAAGGGCATTATGGCCTCCCCTTCTGCGGCAGCTTCTTCTGTCTGCCCTTCCTGGAGGTTTTCTCCCCCGTCTGTCTGGGGAAGCTCCTGTGATGGCGGCAGGGCGGCTGAATTGCGCTGTATCTTAGCGGGTTTTGCTTTATAGGTGCTGGTATAAAGGAAGGTCTCTTCCTCCACCTGTCCATTTTTTGTACGGATGCGGTAGGACTTCCAGACCGAGCCCGGCTGGGCCTGCTCCACTATCTTTTCCTCCCCATAAGCCAGCTCAGGGTTTTCCTCGTAAACAGGCGCCGGCGGTTCCAGCTCCCTGATCTTTTCCGAGCGCATGGAAATACGTTCATTCTCTTCCAGCAGGGGAAGGCCTACAATAGAAAGCTTCAGCTGTTTTCCGTCAAAGGAAGCCCTGAGGCCGATGGAAGTGTTCTGGGTGTTGACAAATTTAAGGTCCGGGCCCGCATAGCCGTCAAAGCTCACCATGGCGTCCTGGCCCTTATCAATATAACCGGGCGCAAAACTGTGGAAATTCCGCTCCGTTGTCTTGTATCCTGAGTTGATAATGGCATGGTACAGCGTGGTGGAAACCTGGCACACACCGCCGCCCGGTTCCTCTATGAGGACTCCGTTCCTGTAGGCGCCTGCGGGCTGGTATCCCTTTTCGCTGGTGCGGTTGCCTGTGGCCAGGTTAAAGGAAAATTCCTCTCCCGGCTTTAACACTACGCCGTCTATGGCGTCTGCCGCCAGCCGGATATTCTGGTTTCTGTTCTTATTATCCGTGGTGGTGGTGGAAAAAGTCCCAATCACTTTGTACTGGTCCCTGGCCTGGGCAGCGGTCCGTTTGGGCGCGATGGAATCAAAGGGCGCCTCTGCCTCCGTCGTAAATTCTCCCTTTCTGACTGCCTCCATCAGCTCCTCCACCAGCTGCTCCTGCTTCAGGCTGCGCCCATACCGTTCCTCTGTATAGCGGTAGGTCTTTGTCTCCTTGTCAAAGGATTCCATCTGGGAATCCACTGCCCCTCTGTCCCATTCCTGGGCCAGCTCTGCTGCCTGCTGCGCAAATGCCTGTTCCATCCGTCCATAGTCCAGTTCATAGCTCTGTGGCTTATCCTTATCCCCGTGTTCTATGGTTTCAAGTATCTCCTCCAGCTGAGGGCCTGCCAAATCTTCCAGGGAAACACTCTCTTCCCCGTTTCTGATCCTCATATCCCAGCGGTACGTTTCCCTGACCCTGGATACGGCCTGTTCCATGGTAAGTCCTGACAGATTTAAGGTTCCAACCCGCACATCTTTCAGGAATTCCGTCTCCAAAGCCTCTGGCATCTGCGTGCTGTCCGGTGTCTCTATACTCACCTGGGTGCCTTTGGCCTCCCGCCCTTTTTCCCTGATTACGGCCGCTGCCCCGTAGACGATGACAGCAGCGGCCAGAGCTGACAGGATCCATGCCTTTTGGACCGTTACCCTTGTCCTTCTTTGGTATTTTCTTCTTATCGCTCTGGCTCTGCTTCTGTTCATCTTACTATCTCCGTTTTCCTTCCATTGTCTGTTCTATAATGTTCTTCATCATATCCTCGTTCAGCTGACCGCTGGCATAACCGAATACATTCCCGTCCCTGTCAATCATGAATGTGGTCGGGTAGGAATAAATGCCGTATGCGCTGAACAGCTCGCCCGTTGTATCCATAAGCACCGGATATGTGTATCCGTTCTCATCCAGGAATTCCTTGATTCCTTCTTCTGACTTTTCATTTCCATATCCCGGTCCTGCCACTCCCAGTACGATAAGGGCGTCATCCCCCTCCGTATCATAGGTCTCATATATTTTCTGTATATCCGGCATCTCTGCCCGGCAGGGCGGACACCAGGTGGCCCAGAAGTTCAGGAATATGGTCTTTCCCTTGTAATCTGACAGGGAATGTGTATTGCCGTACTGGTCCTTAAGGGTAAAGTCAATGGCCGGAAGCACCTCCTGTGCTCCTGCTTCGGCCTGGTCTGCCCCTTCTTCCCCGTCCCCGGCTGTTTCCTCCGGTGCATTGGCCTTATCTGCATCCGATGCAGCGGACGTGTTCCCGGCTTCTACCGGATTTGCCGCATCTGCCGTATCTGTTTTTCCGGTTTCAGCTTCCGTGGCTTCTGTCTCTGCCCCGGATTCGCTGTCAGCGGACTCTGGCTCAGTACCTGCCGTCATGGCCGGAGTTTTATCTCCACCCTCTCCCGGCTCTTTGCTGCCCTGGACGGATGACTGGGTCTGGAATCTGGACAGATATCCTGTCACTGCGTTCATCCTTCCGGTAAACATCAGAAGGCCCATGAATATCATCAGAATGCCTCCCACCTTTACCGTGTATTTTACCACATTGCCATGGGTCTTAAAGAATTCCAGCAGGCTGGTGGTGAAAAGTCCCACTGCCAGGAACGGCAGCACGAATCCCAGGGTATAGACCCCAATCAGGCCAAAAGCCAATGCCTTTGTGCTGGCAGAGGCTGCCATCAGCAGGACGCTGGCCAGAGCCGGTCCCACGCAGGGCGTCCACGCAAAGCTGAAGGTGAATCCCATGATTAAGGCTGTTATCGGCGACATGGCCAGCATATCCAGCTTAAAAGGCAGCCTGTGCTCCTTTCCCATGGCTCCGCTCTTACCAAAAAATCCCAGCTGATAAAATCCAAAGAGCACCACCAGAATTCCTCCCACTCTGGCAAAGAGAAGCTGGTTGCTCTTAAAGAAGGTTCCCAATGTGGAGAACCCCAGTCCCAGGAGGAAGAAGGCAAAGCTGACGCCGATGACGAAACAGAGGGTGTGAAGCATTACCTTTCTCCGCTCATAGTGCATGCGGCCGTCCTCACCGCGCTTGCCGGTTCCGCCGGAAAGATACCCGATGTATAAGGGTATGAGGGGCAGGACGCAGGGGGAGAAAAAGCTGACCAGTCCCTGTATGAATACCGTCAGAGCCGGTACACTGATATCTAATGAAAATCCCATAGGTGTGTCTCCTTTTTATGTTTTCTGTGTGATGTTTTTCCTGTGGTTTATATGTGCAGCATGGTATCTTTTTCTATAATGCCTTTCTGTCATGCCTTGTTATCATACCGCAAACAAATCATTGAAAGCCTCGCTCATAGTGGGATGGGTGTAGATTGTATCCCTCAGCACCTGATACGGTACCTTTGCATCCATGGCCAGCTTAACCATATTAATCATCTCATAGGATTCCTGACAGAACAGGTGGGCTCCCAGGATAAGTCCTGTCTCCTCATCAATGACTGCCTTTAACAGCCCGGCCGGCTGTTCCAGTACCTGAGCCTTTGGAATGGCCGCTGCCGCCAGCCTGGCCACCTTCACCTTATACCCCTTTTCCACTGCCTCTTTTTCACTTAAGCCCACTCTGGAGAAAGGCGGTATCAGGAAAACGCTGTAAGGCACTGCCCCTCTCTCCTTCAATGTATAGCTTCCATCCCCCAGGACCTTTGACTTTACGATTCTGAAGTCATCCAGGGAAATGTATGTAAACTGCAGACCGCCCCTCACATCGCCCATAGCATAGATATGGGGCGCCGTAGTGGTGAGGGAATCGTCTGTGACAATCCCGCCTCTGGGCCCAATCTCCACACCGGCTGCTTCCAGATTAAGTCCTGCTGTGTTGGGCCTGCGTCCGGTGGCTACCAGAACAGCCTCGGCTTCCAGCTTTTGAACTTCCTTTCCGTTATCCACTGCCACCAGAGCTTTGCCCCCGGCCTGCTCCAGAGCCTTGACCTTGACCCCGGTCATGACACGGATGCCCCTGGACTCCAGGGACTCCCTGACAGCTCCCGCGATCTCCTCATCTTCCCTGGGAAGGAATATATCTCCATCCTGAAGTATGGTCACTTTTGAGCCAAAACTTGCATAGATGGAAGAAAATTCTACTCCAATGTAACCGCCGCCGATAATAACCAGCCTGGAAGGAAGTTCGGTCAGGTTCAGCAGGCCTTCACTGGTATAAACATAAGGATTCCCTTTTAATCCCTCAATGGGCGGGATGAAGGCGGATGAGCCTGTGTTAATGAATATCTGCTCTCCTTCCACCTGGAAGGTCCTTCCGTCCTTCTCCACCTCCACCACATGAGGCGACTGGAAACTGGCGGTTCCGTCAATCACTGTAATATTGGGATTGCTGTCCAGCTTCTGGTAGTTCTTTCCACGAAGCCTGGCTGTCAGGTCTTCCTTCTGTTCCATAGCGGCTTTATAGGCGGCAGCCTTCTCCTCAAAGGAACCTCCCTTGGCAGCTGCCAGCCCTGCCCTATACACCAGCGATTTGGTAGGAATACATCCCACATTAATACAGGTGCCGCCGTACATCCTGTCAGACTTTTCAATAAGGGCCACTTTTTTGCCGGCCGCCCCAAGGGCTCCCGCCATTGTCTTTCCGCCTTTACCAAACCCAATGATAACTGCGTCATATTTTGTCCTGTTCTCCATCATATTCTCCGCCATAGCGATTCTCCTTATCTATATGTAATATCATTTGTTACAGTTCTTACTGTAACTATACATGATACAGTTATCTTTGTCAAGCATTTTATTTTACTATTTTCCGGGTACTTTTGCAGGCAGGACGCATCCTGACAAATTTTTTAAGAGATCACAAAACAGAGGCAGTCCATATGCTGTTTGCAGAATACAATATGAAAGATGCATTTGTAACTATAAAAGGAGCCGATCCCCCTCACATTTATGTGTACCGTAAGCGGGCGGCTCCTTTTGTCAATTTCTTAATCTTCTAACGCCTGGCGGATATCCTCAATCACGTCGGCGGCGGACTCCAGTCCCACGCTGAAACGAATCATGGACGGGTCCACGCCTGCCTCCACCAGCTGTTCGTCCGTAAGCTGACGGTGGGTATGGCTGGCCGGATGAAGAACAGCTGTCCTGGAATCAGCCACATGGGTTTCGATGGAGCACAGCTCCAGCTTATCCATGAACACGGAAGCTGCCTGACGCCCACCCTTTAAACCAAAGGAGATAACGCCGCAGGTACCCTTTGGCATGTATTTCTGAGCCAGCTCATAGTACTTATCCCCTGGAAGTCCCGGATATTTTACCCAGGCCACATCTTCCCTGGACTGAAGGTAGGAGGCCACCTTAAAGGCACTCTCACAGTGTCTCGGCACCCTTAAATGAAGGGTCTCCAGGCCAATATTAATCAGGAATGCATTCTGAGGGGACTGGATGGAACCCAAATCCCTCATAAGCTGGGCTGTGGCCTTCTGGATATAAGCCAGCCTGCCAAATTTCTGGGTATACACAATGCCGTGATATGACTCATCCGGCTCTGTCAGGCCCTTAAATTTGTCATGATGGGCCTCCCAGTCAAAATTTCCGCTGTCCACAATGCATCCGCCTACTGTGGCCGCATGGCCGTCCATATATTTTGTGGTGCTGTGCGTCACAATGTCTGCGCCCCACTCAAAGGGACGGCAGTTAATAGGGGTTGCAAAGGTATTGTCCACAATCAGAGGTACACCATGGCTGTGCGCCAGACGGGCAAACTTCTCAAAATCAAGTACTGTCAGGGCAGGATTGGCAATGCTCTCTGCAAATACCACTTTGGTGTTAGGCCTGAACGCCTTTGCCAGTTCCGCCTCATCCGCATCCGGATTCACCAGAGTGCACTCCACTCCCATCTTGGGGAAGGTAACGGTAAACAGGTTGGTGGAACCGCCGTATATGGTGGAGGAGCTGATTACATGGTCTCCCGCCTGGCAGATATTCAATATAGCATAAAAGGTAGCTGCCTGTCCCGAAGAAGTGAGCATGGCCCCCACCCCGCCCTCCAGCTGGCAGATCTTTGATGCCACTGCGTCATTGGTTGGGTTGGCCAGCCTGGTATAAAAATAGCCGTTTTCCTCCAGGTCAAAAAGCCGTCCCATCTGCTCACTGGTGGTATATTTAAAGGTAGTGCTCTGGTATATGGGAAGCTGTCTGGGCTCGCCGTTCTTCGGCTCCCAGCCTCCCTGTATGCAGATTGTGTCTAATGATTGTTTGCTCATGTTTCCTGTGTCCTCCTTATGGTCAGGTTCTAAATGGTGATGAGATTATATTCCTTATTGCCAAGTCCCAGCTTCACAGCATGGTCAATACAGGTCTCCCAGTTGGTATCCGGGTGCGTATTGATGAAATGGTCATGGCTGTGATGATCCTGCTCCGCCAGAAAACTTCCGGCAAGCACGGGCTGGCTGTTTACCGCGTCCACACAGGCCATGTCCAGGGCCACCGGGTCAAATGAAGCAAACATACCCACGTTAGGCACAATGGGGGCGTCATTCTCCGAATGACAGTCACAGTTGGGGGATACGTCCACCACAAGACTCACATGGAAATTCGGACGTCCCTTCAGCACTGCCAGGGTGTACTCGGCAATCTTCCGGTTCAGTATATCATTGGCCTCGTCGCACATGGAGTCCACCGCATCCACGGGACAGGCTCCGATACAGCGGCCGCATCCAACACACTTGCTTGTATCAATGGAGGCTTTGCGTTCAAGGACCGTGATGGCGCTGTGGGCGCAGTTTCTCTGACAGGCGCCGCATCCGATACATTTATCCGTATGTACAAAAGGCTTACCAGCGTTGTGCATCTCCATCTTGCCGGCTCTGGAGCCGCTTCCCATGCCCAGGTTCTTAAGTGTGCCTCCAAAACCGGTTGCCTCATGCCCCTTAAAGTGGGTCAGGGAAATAACGATGTCCGCGTCCATAATGGCCCGGCCAATCTTTGCCTCCTTCACGTACTCTCCGTCAATGGGAACCAGGGCTTCATCCGTTCCCTTAAGGCCGTCGGCAATAATCATATGACATCCTGTGGTAAAGGGATTATAGCCATTCTCATAAGCAGCGTCCAGGTGGTCCAATGCATTCTTCCTTCTTCCCACATAAAGGGTATTGCAGTCGGTTAGGAATACTTTGCCGCTTTGGGACCGGATTAAATCCACCAGGACCTTGGAGTAGTTGGCACGCAGGTAAGCCAGGTTTCCGGGCTCGCCAAAGTGAATCTTGATTGCAGTGTATTTGTTGTTAAAGTCAATATCCATCATGCCGGCTTTTTTTACCAGCCTCTCCAGCTTCTGCAGGAGATTTTCCGTAAGTGTAGTCCTCATGTTGGTGTAGTATACATTTGATACTGCCATGATGTCCTCCTTCTAAATCATTATCCCGTTTATTATACTTCAAACCCTGCATTTATTCAATCCTGTATGTGGGGGCAAGGGCACCAAATTTTTTCGGGTAATCTTTTCCCGGGATTCTTCGTACATGTTTTACCGCGGCGCCACAATATCATCGGCACAAACAGAAAAAGACCCTGCGTTAAAGCAGGGCCTTCTGTACGGCTTCATCGTGCCGTGATGATGGAACCGTTTATATTCCTTTCAGCTTTTTCCGGTAAATCAGATAGGAATACACACTTGGAATCAGGACCATTGCCATGAAAACCAGGAAGAACAGGGATGCCAGATGAAAAAATCCCATAATCAGCATCAGTATTCCCCCTGCCGTCCATACATAGCCGGCCATGCGGTGAGTCCTGTTCCAGTTATCCTCATCTGCCAGGGTCCACGGAAGTTTGATTCCCATGGTGTAGTTCTGTCTGCATTTGGGCAGGTAATTGCCTGCCGCCACGAACATCAGTGCAATGGGAATGCTTACCATGCTTCCCACGTTGATATCCACACCGATGCCGGACAGAACAATCACAAACTGGACCATCACCGCCAGCAGCACCACAAACCAGCGGGTAATCTGCTTCAGTTCCCTGGAGCGGCTGATGTTTTCACGTTTGGGGTCAATCCGGTAAATCACATTTACCATCACTGCCATGAGAAACATAAAGGCCGGTATGCCGAAAGCGGCCATATTGCGGCTGGAATAACCATCTGCCACATTGTCCGTCCCCCAGTGGGTGGGAACCAGATCCGGCAGGCGGTTATAAAAACAGACGGAAATGATAAAGGGCACAAGGGCCGTAAGCCAGTACATTATATCCCACTTGGAGATCTTCCTGTTATTTTTTTTCATGTTTGTCTTCCTCCATTAATGAATGCATCCAGGAAAGAACTTCCTGAAATACAGTGGTATTAAGCTCGTAATAAATATATTTGCCCGATTTCCGGTCCTCTATAAGTCCCGCCTGCCTGAGTATATTCAGGTGATGGGAAATAGTTGCTCCTGTTGTGTCAAAATGTTCCACAATCTGTCCCGCGGTCATGCTTCCCTGCTTTAACAGGTTAAGTATCTCGCGGCGGGTGGGGTCGGACAGGGCTTTGAATGTGTCACCGAAGGACATGGACAAAATTCCTCCTTTCGCTTTGCCTGATTTTATGTATTTTTATTGTGAGGCGGGGGCGGCTGTATGGGCGGCTGCAAATCCGGCTTCTTCCCATTTATACATTTAGATGTTTATCAAAACATCTAAATGTATATTAACAAAATTACCGGGATATGTCAAGAGGGAGAAAAGACAAATGCCCGCCGGACATCAGTCCCGGGCATATGTCTTTCCTCCCAAATAATCAGCAGCAGCTCTGCTGTCGTCTTATTTTTCCATTTCAACCGCCAGCTTCAGATTAGCCTTCTCATATTCATTGAACACGCCTGCGTCAAAGGAATCTGCGGGGTATTCCCCTGAATACCAGGTAAATGTGCTGAAAAAATAATTCCAGAAATCACTCTTAAAAATATATCCATGGCGGGCATAAATCTCGTTGCGGAATACCGCTGTCAGTTCCGGCCTCCAGCTAATCTGCTCCATTTCCTCCATGGAATAATATCTGGCATCGGAATCAAATACAGGTGAACCATAGTCATCAGGCACTGCCCCCGCAGGGTATATGCCTGTGCCTCCTTCCTCAACCTCCATTTTGTAAGCCGATATAACGTAATGCAGTGCTTCTGCCGTAGGGGCTTTTGCATCCTCCTTATAGGAGCCATGATAATCCCATATGATTTCATTGGATAAAAACTGATATCCTTTGGACACCTGCTTCAGGGTTACTATGCTTTCCAGATTAAACTGGCTGTATCCGTCGGAAAGACACCGTATCCTGTATATCCCGCCATCCACCTCGCCGCTGGGGCAGAAGAAACTTCTTATGTTGGTATCGCCGTGTTCCGCATAATACCGGTCATAGGGAGCCAGGTAAATCCACCCAATCCCTGTTTTCATCTGTTCCAGCGTCAGTCCGGTTTTCTCTGTGAGAAACCCGTTCATCTGCTCCGTACCCAGCCTCACCAGGTCTGTGTAAAGCTCCGGCTGTCCAACGGTTTTCAGGTACATTTCCCTTTCTTCCTCTGTTAACGGGGACTGTTCCAGGCCGGCTCCGGAATAAAACACTTCATTCAGGTTTATATATTCCGGGCTTTTGTAGTCTGACATAAGAAATCCGTAGTTGCCGATCCGGTTCAGATATTCCTCAAAACCGCGCAGCTCCTCTTGCGTCAGAACCCGCCTTGGTTCATCTGCCCAGGGTTGGTCTGCGTCATGAGCCGGGACAGAGGAACTGTCCGGCTCCCCGTTACCTTCCTGGCTTCCAAAGCTGTCCGGCTCCGCCTTACCTTCCTGGCTGCCCAAGCTCTCCGGTGCGCTGGCATTATCCTGCATCCCATGATTTTCCGCGCCTGCCCCGGTATTACTTATATGGCTCCCTGTATCTGCGCGGCATGCCGCCAGACCCAGCATTGCTGACAGGATAACCATGGCCAGCACGCCTTTTAGGCATATGGTTATGATACGCTGCTTTTTAATCCATTTCATGAAACATTGCCCTCCTTACTGCCTCTGCTCTCATCTTTTTTTCCGACCGACGCTGCCTTATAGGCCCGCTTTGCCTCATACATGGATTCGTCTGCATGTTTTAGCAGGCAGGCTGTATCGGTGCCGTCCTCAGGATAAAAGGCGTATCCGTCCGAAAAACGCACTTGTATGCGTTCTCCGTTATCCAGCTCTGCCGTACATGTTTCCATGGTTTTTCTAAGCCCGGCCTCATATTCCATCAATTGGTTTCGTGAACTGCATTTATATAGGAACAGCGCAAACTCGTCCCCGCTGAGGCGGGCTGCAATACAGTTGCTCCAGCCGCAGCCTTTGAGCAGGCCCGCAATGGCTGTCAGGTAACGGTCCCCATTTTCATGGCCGTACTTGTCATTGACCTGTTTCAGGTTATCCGCGTCAGCCATGAGCATCATGCCATGGTCTAACTGCTCCGGCTCCCTGAGCAGCTGTTCCATATGGCGGTAAAATGCCCTTCTGTTGTACATGCCTGTCAACAGGTCAATGTCCCGCTCACGCTCAATCTGCTTCTTCTCCATAACATCATCTGTCACATCTGCAATCATGCCGAGAACACTGTTCTCCCGCTCAAAGGATTCCAGTCGGATATAGTGCAAATCAGAGCCCTCCAACTGGTAAATTCTCTCTTCCCGCTCCACCGGACGGCTTCTCAGGTCATCCATCTTTTGCTCGAATAAGCAATGGTCTGCCAGAAGCTCCTCTGCTTCCTGGTCCTTAAGCCTGAGGATGCCTGCCAGACGGCTGGTCGCCATGACGCGCTTCATATCCCGGTTATATTCATATACGCCTATGGGAACCCTGACCATCTCCAGAATTTTTGATATCTTGTTGGTGGTATCCAAAAGACTCTCTACCATTTTGTTGATTTGGAAGCTCAGTTCCCTGAATTCCGGCGTGCTGTCCACCTCTACCCTGGTGTCCAGATTTCCCTTGGTTATTTTTACCAGGTTATTGTGTATGGAGGATATTCCTTCCAGAATATAGCGGTCTATGTCTTTGGAAATGAACGTGATCATCAGCAGGGACAGTCCTATGAGATATACTGCCACCATAAGGGTGCTTCTGTTCACTTCCCGGTACAGTGAAGCGCTGGTAGCGGACATGCCCAGTATAACGGAATTGCTCTTTCCAAAAACGCAGTAGCTGTCCTTCTGGTTTAACACTGCCCTGACTGCCCGGTTGGTGACGGAAAGCTGGTCCGGGTGAAGTCCTATCTCCTGGATTTGTTTTCCCACCAGTGTTTCATCTGTGGATCCCAGTATGGTTTCGCTTTCAGGATCTATGGCGTATACGGTGGAGTCCTTTTCTGATGTGACCAGGGAGAATATGTAGGACAGCTCAGTCAGCTTCATGGAATCCAAAACCGTTGTCGGCTCTAAGCCTACCTGTATAATGCCCTTTCGGTCTTCACGCCAGACCGCCGCATACTGCATCAGCTTTCCCTCTGCTGTGTTGGGAGTTATGTCCTGGCACATCTGGAGATCATAGTTCTCTAACATTGGCAGGAAAAACTGCATTTGCTGGCCGGAGTTAAAGTTAAGGCCAAAGTATTTGGGCTCGGATCCGGCGTATAGATTGCCTTTTGTGTCAAATAAGTGGAACTCGTCTACCTGCAGCAGGCGGGCTATCTTTTCCATCTCCTGCTGGTCTCCCGTGACCTGGGGACGGTCCTGCAGGATGTAGGCGATTGCTTTGGCCCGGATGAAACATTGCTCTTTCAGGTTTTCTCTTTCTTTTTCTGCCTCTTTTTCGTTTTGGTCCAGTATCTGGCCTACCTGCCAGAACATTTCCCGGGCGCTGGTATACATTTCGTTTTGGGCATTGTGGATTTCTATGCAATAGTTGATGAGGAGGGTGGTCAGCATGGCTGTCAGGATTACGATGCATAGCCGCTTGCGGATAATCTGCTTCATTTGGGGGGCGCCCTCCGTTTCTTTGGATAGTTGGGATTTGGGGGTGGGGAATGGGGTGGGGGGGATGGGTAGGTGATAGTGCTCTGAGTTATAGGATAGCATATTTTGGGTGGGGGGACAAGAGGGGACGGGGGTTGGGTTGGGTGATAATTATTTTATGGGGGTGGATGAGGGGTGGGGTGGAATGGGGTGGGCTGCCTGGCCGGGGGCCAGGGACGCTTGGGGGCGGAATTAGGTATGGGAGGGAGCGGATCCGCCGGGCGGCAGCCCTGGAAACGCCTCGGCGTTCCCAGGGCTGTGGGGCGTTCGCCCCATAAAAAGCCGGATAAAAAACCAGGGGGGGAAGAGATAATGCATTCTTCCCCCCTGGTTTTTTGTCCGGCTTTTTGCCCGGCTCATTGCTATAGCATTTTTTGCATTTCGTCTGCTACAAACTGTACTTTGGTTCCTACTATTACCTGTACAGATGTCTTGCTGGGCCTCATGACTCCGGCTACGCCTGCGGATTTTATCTTTTTCTCGTCTACTAATGTGTAGTCTTTTATCTCTAATCTCAGCCTTGTAATGCAGTTGTCTAATGTTACTACATTTCCTTTGCCGCCTAATCCTTCTAATATAATGGCTGCTACCTTGGTGAAATCGTCGTTTGCTAATACGGCTGTCATTTCTGCGTCTAAATCTTCTTTCTCACGTCCTGGTGTTGGAAGGTCGAATTTGGTGATGACGGCGCGGAATACTACGTAGTAGATAACTGCGAATACAACACCCTGTACTAACAGCATAAATGGCTGGTTGGCCATTGGAAGCCTGCAGCTGAAGATGAAGTCCGTTACGCCTGCGCTGAAGCAGAAGCCTGCGGTCCAGTGGAATGCGGCTGCTACTGCTACGGAAATACCGGTCAGAACGGCGTGTACAAGGTACAGTCCGGGAGCCAGGAACATGAAGGAGAATTCCAGAGGCTCGGTAACGCCTGATACGAAGGATGCTACTGCTCCTGCAATCAGGATACCTGCCGCATACTGCTTCTTCTCTGGCTTTGCTGTCTGGTACATTGCAAATGCAGCTGCCGGAAGGCCGAACATCATTACCGGGAAGAATCCTGCCTGGTACATACCGGTAACTCCCTTGATTCCGCCTTCTGCGAAGCCCCAGAATTTGTTGATATCAGCAATTCCTGCAATGTCAAACCAGAATACTGCGTTCAGTGCGTGATGCAGTCCGGTCGGAATCAGGAGACGGTTTGCAAATGCATAGAGACCCGCGCCTACAGGACCAAGTCCCATGATATGCTCGCCAACCCATACAAGGGCGTTGAACAGCATCGGCCATACAAAGTACAGGATGGCGGACTCTGCAACCATTACGAAGGATGTAACGATGGGCACACAGCGCTTTCCTGAGAAGAAAGCAAGTGCGGTCGGCAGCTGCGCGCTGCTGAACTTGTTGTAACAAACGGACGCTGTGATACCGGAAATGATACCGATAAACGCGTTGTCAATCTTGGAGAAGGCCAGAGGAGCTTCTTCTGCGCCCATCATTGTGGCAACAACTCCGCTGTTAAGTACTGTGGTGACAGTCAGAAATGCAACCAGACCTGCAAGACCTGCCGCACCGTGCTGGTCCTTTGATAAACCGATTGCCACACCTACTGCAAACAGCATGGGCAGCTTGTCGATTACGGCACTGCCAATCTTCACCAGCGCAAAACCAATAATCTGGATGATACCGGTTACGTCACCGCCCTGCATGGTGGCAGGACACATGGCATAGCCAATACCCATCATAATAGCTGCAACCGGCAGAACGGCAACAGGAAGCATGATGGCCTTACCTAGTTTCTGCAAATACTTCATCATAACATAAATCCCCTTTCTTTTTTAGAGCCTCCTTCTATACTTTTCCCGTAGGAGTACTCTGAATTACATTTTGATAAATACTCTATTCAAACCTGTTTCCAGGCTTAAATCACTGTTACATTTTTTTGGACAGTTTCCGCGCCTGCCCGCCGGTCCCCCGCCAATGTGTCAGGCACCGGTTTCCAGGACAGCTTCCACTTCTTTCATGGCAGCTTCCTCATCGGGTCCGTCGATGCGGAAGATGACCTCATCTCCTGCCGTGGTGTTCATGGCCATGATGCTCATGACATCCTTCCCGTCCGCCCTGCGGTCCCCGCAGATGATTTCCACGGTGGATCTTACATGGAGCATCCTGACCATAAGCATGGCGGCCGGCCTTGCGTGAAGCCCCATTTCGTCTTTTAAGATAAAGCTCCGCTCTGTCAACTCGTCCCCGCCTTTATTCCTTACAGTTTGATGATGGCTGTTTCTCCGGCCCTTACTTCCATTCCGTTCACACATTCCATCTTTGGAAACTGAGGCGTGTTGCAGATAATAACCGGCGTAGTCACATCATAACCAGCTTCCTTAATCTTATCTATGTCAAAGTCTAAAAGGAGGTCGCCCTGCTTTACCTTATCCCCTGCTGCCACATGAGCATCAAAGTACTGCCCCTTAAGCTGTACCGTGTCAAGTCCGATGTGGATAATCAGCTCCGCGCCGTTGTCTGTCTGCATGCTGATGGCATGCTTTGTGTCAAATACCATGGTCACCAGTCCGTCTGCCGGCGCAACCACCCTGCCGTCCGACGGTATGACTGCTGTTCCCTTTCCCAGGATCTCCTGGCTGAAAGTGGGGTCGCTTACCTGGCTCATGGGAATGGCTGTTCCATTGACCGGCGCTGCGATTATCTTCTCTTCCTTTTCTTCTCCCCCGAATAACTTCTTAAGTGATCCAAACATCCTTGCTGCTCTCCTTTCACGTCCCCCAAGGGACCTGCAAAATAATTATTTAGTCCTGATACGTTTAATGTGCAGGGCCAGGTAAGCCACTTCTTCCTCTGTTACCTGGTGCCTGTACTGCAGCTTGATGAGCGCCTGTATTTTCTGGCTGCAGGCATATTCCTCCGGATACAGACGGTCAATGACCTCCTGGAACTCCAGGTTATCCAGATTCATATGCTCCCCTGTAAATACCCGCTGGGCCAGAAAACGCAGATGAGTGATGAACCTCTCATAGCTGAGGGACTGCTCATCCAGCTCTATACTAAAATACTCCCTGACCACCTCCAATACCTGCTGTATCAGATTGGTGATCTTAATTGTATCACCCATAGGTGCATCATACTCCGCATTGACGATGTGAAGGGCAATGGAAGCTGCCTCGTCCACCGGGAGCTTTACTCCCAGGTCCCTTTCAATCATGGCTATGGCATATTCGCCAATGAGATATTCCGCGTGGTAAAAGCTGCGTACCTCCCTGATTAAGGGATTGGAAAACATCATCTTCTGTTTGTACCGCTCCAGTGCAAAGTTTATATGATCCGTAAGGGTGATATACACATTTGGGTTAATAGGCCGGTTAAGAACCTCTTTGGCATAACCAATGATTTCTGCCGATATCTGTACATGCTCCATGGGAAGGTTCTCCAGCAGTTCCTTAAACTTATCCATGGTGTTCTGACTCTCCAGGCGGAATATCTTCTCCACCTTTTCCTCGTCAATGGTATTGCCTTCCTTTGCTTTGAAGCCGACGCCTCTTCCCATGACGATGATCTCCCTGCCCTCTTCATCGCAGGTGCTCACTACATTATTATTGATTATTTTAGCTATTTTCATAATTGCTCCTGATGAAAACAAAAAAACCAACTTTGTTAAAGAGACCCATGTGCGCATACGCACGGGTACACATCATCCCCTTAACAAACTTGGTTTTGCCTGCCGAACAGTAACAATCCTTATTAATTATTTAATTATAACTTCCAAAGATTTACTTCACTAACAGCATCATAGCAAATCTTAAGATAAAAGTCAACAATATTTTATATAATTTTTATATTTGCCCCCACTCCTGTTGTCAGAATTCCCAACACAGCCCTTGTCATGACTTGACATACATGTAAATAATACCTGTAACAGCCAGATAAAACCAGGTGGCAGGATTGGAAAACCAGGTGGTGAAAAATGACAACATCATGTACATGGCAATCTGGGCATAGATTACATGGCCTGCCGGACATGACATCTTCCGCCTGCGCCTTACCAGAAAGTAACATGCTGCTCCCAGGAGCGCGCCCAAAAGCACCATTCCGAAAATGCCGAAATCATAGTAGGCGTCATAGAACAGGGTAAGGGTGGTCAGCTCCTTCTTTGTCACAAAGAGAGGAAAGCTTACCAGGACCGGGAACAGGAATTTAAGTCCCGTAAGAGCCCACACCGGAAACAGCATGCGAAGCCCAAGGCTGTGGGATTCCAGCTGCTCCACCAGACAGTTAAAATTATCGTAGTTATTGGCAATATACATATAGGGCTGTGTGATGAATATTGGCATATGGCTGTTCTTCATCTCAAAAATGCCGTTCAGGTATTCCACGCTGTGGCTGCGCATAACCGTTAAGAGCAGATAGGCCGGAATCATACAGGCCATCAGCACGCCCACATAGACCAGGCTGAAGGTGCCGCTCATGGAAATATAGGTAAATGCGGCCATGCCCACGGCCAGAATCAGCTGGAACCTGGACACGCAAAGCACCGGCACGGCCAGGGACAGCACCACCATAAGCAGTCCCAGCCAGAATCCCTGATCTCTGGTCAGCCCTCTTCCCCTGCGGGATATCATAAGGCTGTACACCACGAACAGACTGGGCACCAGCACGCAGGAAACCGTAAAATAATGGACACCGCTGACATGGAAATAGGAATAGGCATGGGGCACACCGTATGAGAACAGCGGCACAAAACCCAGCTTCCACGCCTCAAAGAAAAAAGCGAGGAAGGATATGACCACCAGCGCAGCCATGGAATGAAGCAGCCGCTTTGCCTGCAGCGGAGATTCAGCCGAGGCATAAAAACGGTATACAGACTGCATGTCCGCCGCGCTCCATCCATCATATATCCTGTGCAGCACCTCAAACACAATCCAGAAGGTGAGCACCGCCAGTCCCAGGCAGACCCATGTCCGGAGGTCCCAATCCGTCTGAAGGCGGCTGAGCTTAAAGCAGGATATTCCCTGCCCGCCCACAAAAAAGAGGCAGAAAAGCCCCCGCAGGTGAATCAGGTTGCCCGTCTCCCTGTAATCCTTTATATACAGCCACAAGGCTGCTGTAATTAAAACCAGCCCAGACAGCATATAAAAATGCTGCCGGGCCAATATGAAGCTTATGATATAACAAACCAGATAAACTGCCATTAATCTGTAACCTTCTCCACAAAATCTCTCATGTATTGTTCTGTTTCTGCTGCTGTGGCAAAGCTCATGGCCTTGTCAGCCACTGCCTGAAGCTCCTCCACACTGTACTGGGTAACCATCTTCCTGGCTTTCAGAATGGCGGATGCGCTCATGCTGAATTCATTGAGTCCAAATGCCAGAAGCAGCGGAATCATCATGGGGTCGCTTGCAGCCTCGCCGCACATGCCTACCATAATGCCCGCCTCACGGCCGCAGGCAATGATATGCTTAATACTTCTGAGCACAGCCGGATTAAAGGTGGAATAAAGATAGGATACCTTTTTATTGCCCCTGTCAACAGACATGGTATACTGGGTCAAATCATTGGTTCCGATGCTGAAGAAGTCCGCTTCCTTTGCAAAGATATCTGCAATCAGGGAAGCTGCTGCTGTCTCCACCATAATGCCCACCTGGATGTCCTTGTTGTATGCAATGCCCTTTTCATCCAGTTCCTTCTTGATTTCCTCCACCAGTGCCTTTGCCTGACGGTACTCTTCAATGCATGTTACTAACGGAACCATAATACGGATGTTGCCGAATGCGCTTGCCCTTAAAAGCGCCCTCAGCTGCGGCTTATACACATCCTCCCTGCGGTCCAGACAGAAACGGATTGCCCGGTAGCCCAGAAATGGATTCTCGTCCTTCTCCAGGCCCATGTATGGAATCTCCTTGTCGCCTCCGATATCCAGGGTACGGATGATAACCGGCTTTCCGTTCATAGCGGCTGCCACCTTCTTATATGCCTCGAACTGCTCTTCCTCTGTAGGCATGGCGTTTCTGTCCATAAACAAAAACTCGGTGCGGAACAATCCGATGCCCTCTCCGTCATACTGGAGCACCTTGTCCACGTCCTCGGGCTTTCCAATGTTAGCCACGATTTCCACCTGCACGCCGTCCTTTGTGACAGAAGGCTTGCCGATATACTTCTCCAGCTCCTTCTTTTCCACCAGGAACTGTTTTCTCTTCTCCTCGTAATCAGCCGTCACAGCCTGGTCCGGGTTCACATACACTTCGCCGGTGCTGCCGTCCAGCACCACCTGGTCCCCGTCCTTGACGCCGTCCATAAAGCCTGTGACAGCCACCACAGCCGGAATCTCCAGAGCCCTAGCCAGGATTGCGCTGTGGGAGGTCTTGCCGCCCAGCTCCGTGACAATACCGGTTACATTGGCGGGATTGATTCCCGCGGTCATGGACGGGGTCAGATCCTTTGCCACTATGATGCTGCCTTCGGGCAGGGAGGAGATGTCCACAGACTGGATTCCCATAAGCATCTGCTGCATACGGGTCTTGATGTCGCGCATGTCCGTGGCTCTCTGCTGCATCAGCTCGTCTCCCATGGAGGCAAACATATCCGCATACATGTTGCACACATTCTCAATGGCGTATTCACTGTTTACGCCGTCATTCCTGACAGAGTTCTCAATCTCTCCTGTCAGCATAGGGTCTGCCAGAAGCATCATATGTCCCTGCATGATTTCCGCTTCCTTCTCTCCCACCCTGGTTGCCAGGTCCTCTGCCAGTTTCTCTGTGGCCTTGATGGTCTCGTCCAGCGCTCCCTTAAAACGCTGCACCTCCTCTTCCACATCGTTTACCGCCTGCCTGGTAATCACCAGCTGGACTTCTTCCACAATCACTGCTTTTCCAATTCCAATTCCTGCAGAAGCGCTTGTTCCCTTGTACATCCTCTTGTACCTCCTTATTAAAAATTCATTTATACTCACAACCTTTGGTTGCCGTCAATCTACTCGCCTAACCCGGCCTCCACGATACCAACCATGGCTTCCAGTGCTTCCTCCTCATCTGGCCCCTCACAGACGAATTCAATCTCGTCTCCAGATTTCACGCAAGCCCCAAGGACGCTTAATACACTCTTGGCATTGGCCGTGGTGGTGCGCACCTTGAAGGATATTTTTGATTTATAACGCAGCGCCTCCTTGCAGAGGACTCCCGCCGGACGCAGGTGCAGACCGGATGGATTCTTGATTACAGTTGTTTTGCTTACCATTATGCCTCTCTCCTTGCTTTTTGTTACTGACCGGGCTCTGCCTTGGACGTACTGGCAGGACCTTCTGATGTCTCACTTTCTGTCCCTTCCTGGCTCTCATCTGTACTGGCCGCAGTACTGTCAGCCGACGGCCCTTTTTCTGTCACAGTCACCTGGATACGGTCGTAGCTCACCAGTTCATAGGCATCGCCCAGCTGGAACGTAATCTCCCCGCTGTTCTCTCCCGGAACCATATCCTCCACATCCATCTCAGCGCCCAGAGCGGCAGCCGAAAGCTGGTCCAGATCTTCCTTCAGGCCTCTTATGACCACATTCACAGAATCCCTGTCATACTGGTATTCATAATCGCTGTGGTATCCCACCCGCTTAATCTGGCTTGTTTTAAGCTCAAATGTCCTGCTCTCCAAAGCCTCCACCTTGATGACAACCTTCACCTCTTTGGATGACTCGTCCGAAAGGTACACTCCCTCCGGCAGATACTGGCTGATATCCAGAGTAACTTCCTTATCCCCTGTGGCTCCGTCCATATTCAGCTCAGAGCTTGGGATGGTAATGGAATTAATATTTGCCAAATCGGATTTCAGACCATTGACAGCCACAGAAGGACGGCTGCTCTCTATCCCCGTATACCGGTATCCATCCGCCACCCTGCCCTCCGGCTCAAAGTTCAGCACCAGGCTCTTGCGCTTGAGAATCGGCATGGTATAATCCACACTGGAGCGGCTGAATGTGATGCGCTCGTCAGTGGGTATTTCATTTTCATTGGCGTCAAAGCACACCACAGGAGCGCTGTCTGACAGGTTGGAGTCAGCGCCGTCCACATTGATCACAATTCCCACCGCGCTGATCTGCCCCACCACGGACATGGGACCACTGACATTTATATAATTCGGTGAAACAGAAGGTGTTCCCTTATCGTATCCTTCGGCAGCTTCCCCTATGACCTTGGCCCTAATCTCAAAGGACTTGCGCTGCAGATCCTCTGTCTTGACGCGGATAACTCCCGGCTTTGCCACCGGAGTGTCCAAAAGACGTCTGTTGTTCTTAACCTCTATCTTCACCGGCACTGCGCCCGTGGGTTCATATATATCGGCCAAATCTATATAGGCCCTGAAATCCGAGGCGCTGATGCCTGCCTTATCCAGTGTCCTTACACGGTAGCTGACGGTAACAGTATCCTTATCCGTCAGCAGCTCATATGTCTTGCCGTTGGATGTCAGGATTCCTTCGTTGACAATATCTAACGGCACCTCCTTTGAATCTGAGTCCTCCGGGTTATTGATATTCACCACTGCCAGCCAAACAAAAAATGCCAGGAAGACAGAAAGTACTTTAAGCCCAATATTGTTAGACAGCTTTTTTTCCATTCTTCAGCCTTCCCTTCCATATTTTCAATCGGTTCAATGAAACAGTCTCCTCTTTCACATTGGAAAGTACCTTTTTGAGGCTTTCTGCATCTGGTATCCTGGACAGCACTCCTCCTTCTGCTACCGATACCCTTCCGGTTTCCTCCGACACCACGATGGTAATACTGTCCGTAGATTCACTTACACCCACAGCGGCCCTGTGGCGCGTGCCCAGGTCCTTGCTGATGCTCATGTTATCAGTCAGCGGCAGATAACAGGTGGCCGCTGTAATGCGGTTGCCCCTGATAACCACTGCCCCGTCGTGAAGAGGTGTGTTGTGTTCAAAAATATTAATCAGCAGCTGGCTGGTGACCAGGCCGTTGATTTCAATTCCCGTCCTCTCTATCTCCTTAAGGGAAGAACCGCGCTCAATCACCATCAGGGCGCCTGTCTTTACCTTGGCCATCTCAAAAGTGGCCCGTACCAGCTCGTTGATGGTCTTGTCGTTAAAGCCCTGGTTATCCTTGCCCTCGTCAAAAGAAAAGAGATAGGACATGTAATTGCGGCTTCCCAGCTGTTCCAGAGCCTTGCGAAGCTCAGGCTGGAATATAACCAGAAGGGCCGTCACCGCAATGGTAGTGGTATTCTCCAGAATCCACAATATGGTAGTCAGATGAAGCACGGCGGCAAACAGCACAAACACCAGGATAACCAGAAGTCCTTTTAACAGGTTCCAGGCCCTGGTGTTCTTAATCCACACCAGAAGTTCATAGACCAGAAAGGAAATAATCACGATTTCCAGAATATTCCCCACTGATATCCTTGGCAGCAGCGACAGCCAGGATGTCACTTTTACCAGTATTTCCGCCATACTCTCACCTCCTTACGTTCACTTTTTTTCATTAATAAGAATTTCTCTCCCTTGTGCCGCGTTTATGGGTACTGATTTTCTGTACCTTCACATCCGGGGTGCTCACGGTCATCTTGGGCACCGCCTTCACATAATAATAATAATCATCGTCCTCGAACTGCACATATTCGGTCCGGGTATAATCCACAGACAGGACAAAAAAATTGAACACAGCCGCTATGGCTGCCGATAAAACAAGTCCCAGAATCATCTGACCCACGGGAACAGATACCCCAAACACGAAATCTCCCACAAATATGGCCAGAAGCTCCGCCACGGCACCTGCCACAATGGCAACCACCCATGCGTAATCCATGGACAGCCTGCGTATGAGATACACCACAATGATTCCCACCGCGCAGGTGGCAATCATAACCATCATGGTCTGGTTAAAGAGCACGGATTTAAGAATCTGGCTGTATTTCTGTACAATATCCACGGAGCCGTCGCTGGCAGCCAGGATGCCCGCATTCTGCTTCACATATATGAGCAGGTAATACAGGAACACGCCGCATCCGACGGGAATCACAGATGCCAGGCTTCCACCCAGTCCAACCAGCAAAGGAACCACATAGGGAATCTTAAACAGGAAGGCAAGGGGTGTCAGAACCATCAGATAACTGTCCCCGGGCTTGAATCCGTAGTAAAGAATGGCAATGGTCAGTATGAGCACAATGGCAATCAGGGCCATCTCCAGTGAAACCGCATATACATGGGCAATCATCAGGCAGCCCGCCAGGAACACGATGGCGCCGTAAGGCAGGAATGCGCTGACCAGACAGACCGGAAGAATAACCAAAGGACTTTTAAGCTTTGCCATATATCCGATATTCGTGTTAAGGCTTACCATGGTGCAGAGCGCAAACAGGAAGCGCACTACCGGCTGTATTCCGTAACTGTAGCGGTTGTAAAATCGTTTCAGATGTTCTTTCCATAGCAGAAGACTTGTCATCGAACCCTTCCTCCTCTGTTGTCCTTGGTCCTGTCGGTCCTGTCTTTGTTGTCGTACTTCTTGACCAGGTGTCTCAGTCTGGAGGCATACATGGTCTGGGAACGGGACGCGTAGTCGTACCTTTTGGAATATACTATCCAGGTCACAAACAGGTAAAACGCCAGTCCCCCCACATAAAGGATGCCCCAGTTCCTGCCGCACTCAAGCAGTTCTTCTATGCTCATGCCGCCCAACAGCACGTCCAGTTTGTAGAGGATCCACAGAAGCAGCATCAGCAGGTAGCAGAAGGTATAACCGAAAAAGGAGCGGAACATCTGTCCGCCGACATAATCCTTTTTAAAATAACGGTTAATGGGAAATATCTTCCTGCCCTCATTCTTTTCAAATATGGCCAGCCCAGTCATATATCTGACCTTTTCTTCGTTCAGCATACAGGTACCTCTTAGGCTTTTTCATAACATATCAATTTAGTATACCACAACTTTATCAGATTTGCGACACTATAAATCAATTTTTATGATTTTGTAAGGAACTGGAATTTGCCTTAAGAAACCGCCCTATTTTCCCACCAGCACCACCACGGTTCTGGGACGAATCCTGAATCCGTCTGCCCCCAGGGGACCCGGACAAGGCGTATCCTCCCAGGTGTCTGCCGCCAGCTCCCATTTCATTCCGTCCGGTAGTACAGGCAGCTCCACATCAAGCTCCTCCCAATATGCATTGGACGCAATGTACACGGTCTGAGGGCCTTTTCCCTCCTCCCGGCCGGCAAACATGACTCCCACATAGCGCTCGTACTCCGCAAAGGAACTGCACCAGGGCTTTACTCCGTGAAAGCTCACATCCGGGAAACCGCAGGCCCCGCCGCTCACATTGGCGCGCACCAGGCGGTGGGTCTTACGGAACCGTATCATATATTGGAAGAAACTAAATATATCCCTATACTTCCCCAGCCGTCCCCAGTCCAGCCATGAAATTTCATTGTCCTGGCAATAGGCATTATTATTGCCGAACTGGGTGTTGCAGAACTCATCTCCCGCCAGAAACATAGGGATTCCCCTGCTGCACATGAGAAGGGCGCAGGCGTTTCGCACCATGCGCCGCCTCAGGGCTTCCACCTGAGGATCGTCTGTTTCCCCCTCTGTGCCGCAGTTCCAGCTGTTGTTGTCATTGGCACCGTCCGTGTTGTTCCATCCGTTTGATTCGTTGTGCTTTACATTGTAGGAAAACAGATCGTAAAGGGTAAAACCGTCATGGCAGGTAATGAAATTCACGGATGCGTTCTTCCTGTCATGGTCCGCATATATATCCCTGGAGCCGGCGATTCGCAGGGCAGCCGCCTGCGCCATGCCCTGGTCCCCCTTGATATGGCGGCGCATATCGTCCCTGTACCTGCCGTTCCACTCTGCCCAGCGGTTCCAGGACGGGAAGGTCCCCACCTGATAAAGACCGTCCGCATCCCACGCCTCGGCTATGAGCTTGACATCGCCCAGAATGGGGTCAAAGGCAAGACTCTGAAGCAGGGGCGGCTTGCTCATGGGCGTGCCGTCCTCGTTGCGCCCCATGATGGAGGCCAGATCAAAGCGGAACCCGTCAATCCGGTACGCCGTAACCCAATAGCGCAGGCAGTTGAGAATCATCTGCTGGACAATGGGATGATTGCAGTTTAATGTATTGCCGCAGCCGCTGAAATTGTAGTAGTATCCCTCAGGAGTCAGCAGATAATATATATTATTGTCAAATCCTTTAAATGAAAAGAAGGGCCCGTTTTCATTCCCTTCCGCCGTATGGTTGAATACCACATCCAGATAGACCTCTATCCCGTGCTGGTTGAACACCTGTATCAGGTTTTTAAGTTCATTGCCCTCCCGGTTGTACTCTGTACCGGCCGCGTAGCTGGTATTGGGCGAAAAAAAGCTTACGGTGTTGTATCCCCAGTAATTATAAAGCTTACGGCCGTCCACCTCCCGGTAATCCTGCATCTCGTCGAATTCAAATATGGGCATCAGCTCCACCACGTTCACACCCAGCTCCAGCAGATAGGGAAGCTTTTCCACCAATCCCTCAAAGGTTCCCGGATGAAGTACGGCTGAGGATCCATGCATGGTAAATCCCCTTACATGAAGTTCATAAATGATTAAATCCTCCATGGGGGTCAGGGGCTGGGCCATATCCGCCCAGTCAAAGTCATCCCTGACCACCCTGGCCTTATAGTGCTGGCATCCCGGCAGCGGTTCCCCCCACCGGCTCTGTCCGGTAACCGCCTTGGCATAGGGGTCCAGCAGATACCTGGTCTTATCAAATATAAGCCCTTTTTCCGGTTCATATGGACCGTCCACCCGGTACGCATACTCAAATTCACCGATATCCAGCCGGAACACAATCATGGAGTACACATTGCCGATGCGGTAATGCTTTGGAAAGGGCAGGACCGCATAAGGCTCCTCCTCTGTCCGCCGAAACAGCAAAAGCTCAATATCTGTGGCTCCATGGGAATACACTGTAAAATTGACTCCCCCGGGTATGGCGGTGGCTCCGTTGATCTCATAGAATCCCGGCCTGACCGCGTATCCTCCCACGTAATCCATGGGTACCAGGTGAATGGTGCCGGGCAGGGCCAGATGGTCGATACAGTTTGTTTTTTTGTCCCATGTTATGCCGTCTGCGGGGCCGGCAGCTTTCTTTCCCTTATCCTCCATACATTCCTCCTATATGCGCCCTTGTCAGGCTGTTTCAGGTTCAGGCACTGTATTAACAATATACAACATCCCAGGGTATATTACAAGACTTGGAAAAAGCCGCCGGACCCAAACTGGTCCGGCGGCTTCTTCCTTCTGTCTGTTTACACGCTGACAGCTCATCTTATTCTATTTCTAATATCTTTCCCACTTTATCTTTTCCATGGGCAGCTCATCCAATTGATGGGCAGGCGCCTCTGCATCCGGCATTCCAAGGGTAAGGATGGCTTCCAGCTTATAATTTTCCGGAAATCCCAGGCGTTCCCTTACATATTCCTCCGTGGTTATCTCATCCGCGTTCCTGAGCCTGCCCTGGACCCAGCAGCTGCCGATCCCCAGGCTGGATGCCATCAGATGCATGTTTGCCATGGCAACGGAACAGTCCTCAATCCACACGTCCTGCTCCTTTTCGTCGCCAATGACAACGATAGCGCACTGTGCTTCCTTCAGCATTTTCACGCCTCCCGCCCTGCATCCGGAGAGATCATCCAAGGTCTTTCTCTGGCGCACCACGATAAACTCCCACGGGCGTTTTGCCTTTCCCGACGCCGACAAAAGGCCTGCCTGAAGCACTTTCGTAAGACTTTCCTCCGGAATCTCCTCACCGCTGTAGTTCCTGATGCTGCGCCTTCTTCTCATAATCTCTAATAAATCCATGGTCTTCTTCCTTTCTGCTGCTGCATCCATATGATGCCGGCTTACAGTTTCAGATACGCTTCCAGCACATCCTTCATATCGCAGGTCATACCGTAATCCGCGATATTAAAGATCGGCGCGCTTTCATCCTGGTTGATTGCCACAAAGAGCTTGGTATCCTTAATGCCCTCCGTGTGCTGGATGGCGCCGGATACACCCAGGGAAATGCATACCTTTGGCCGTATCGTAAACCCGGTCTGTCCAATCTGATGCTCAAACGGTATAAATCCGGTGTCTGCCAGAGGCCTGGTGCCTCCGATTGCTGCTTCCAGCTTTTCAGCAAACGCTTTTAAGAGTGTAAAGTTTTCCTCGCTCTCAGCGCCGCGTCCGCCCACTACCACCACCTCTGCCGCAAGGATACTGTCCGTATCATTCATTGCAGGGGCGCTTGACATCACCTGAATCCCTGATTCAGGAAGGGTGATATCTTTGTAATATGTGACATCTGCCCTTCTGCCCTCCTGGGCCTCACAGGGGGTGTACACACCCGGCCTTACCGTCATCATCTGGGGATAAACCCCTTCCTTTGTCACGATGGTGACAAATACGTTTTCCCCAAAAGAAGGTTTGTTCTGCTTGATGAAAAAGGTCCCGTCCTCCCTGGTATCCACGGCTAATTCCGTACAGTCCGCAGTCATTCCGCAGCCAAGGCGGGCAGCCACTCTGGAAAAAACGGAGCGGCCCGTGGGGGTAGCCGGAATCAGAACACTGGACGGGTCTATGCGCTTCAGCATTTCCGCCATAGCCTGGCTTACCGCATCGTCCTGGAACAGGCAGTTCCTGTCTGTCTCAACGGCATATATCTCGTCAAACCCAAGCTGTTCCAGCTGGGACACCAAAGCCTTGCAGTCCTCAGCCAGGACAGCGGCCTGTATCTTTTCTCCGGTGGTCTCTTTGATACAATGAGCTGCGCGGACCAGTTCTGCCACAACGGGTTCTAAGTTCCCATTATAATTCTCTGCAAAAACACAAATTCCGTTCGCCATCTATTCCTTTCCTTTCTCAATCTCAATCAGTTCCTTGAGCTTGGCTGCCAGTTCCTCCGGAGTACCGGAAAGCATCTGGGCTCTCCTGGTACTCTCAGGCTGAAATGAATCCGTCACCATTGTGGGAGATCCCGGAAGTCCAATCTCATCCGCCGCCATCTTAAGGTCTGCATTGGTATATACCTCCAGGGGCTTGTTTTTGGCAGCCCTCTTGGAGCGCAGGGTCGCCAGACGCGGTTCATTGCTTCCGAAGCACACGCTCACCAGCGCGGGCAGGGCCGCCTTAATCTTCCACTCCATACCCTGGTACTTTTTCACAGCCGTGATACAGTCCTTGTCATCCTCATCATATGAGAGTCCCTGTATTTCAGCCACATGTGGGATGCCCATGTATTCCGCCACCATGGCTCCCACCTGTCCGGTGGCGCCGTCAGCAGACAATGCGCCGCTTAAAATCAGGTCGAATTTCCCGTATTTCTCAATGCTTCTTGCCAGCACCTTGGCTGTGGCAATGGTATCTCCTCCGGCAAGGCACCGGTCTGTGATGAGACAGCTCTCATCACAGCCCAGGGCCATAGCGTCCCTTAATGCTTTCTCCGCGTCAGTGGGGCCCATGGTGAACACGGCCACCTTACCGCCGGTCTGCTCCTTTAAGACCATGGCGGCCTCTATGGCGTTCAGGTCCGCAGGATTGATCATGCCTTCTGAACTGGAACGGATCAGGGCATGGGTTTCTGGGTCAACGGAAACATCGTTGGAAACAGGAACCTGTTTTATAAGAACCGCTATATCCATATTTTCTCCTCTCCGCCGCTTTCTTATTTTAACAGACGCTCAAACGCCCAGTCTTCCAATAATGGTGTCTTTTCTCCGCGCATAATGAATTTTGCAAGGTCTCTGCTGGCGGCAGGTGCCTCGATAACGCCGTTCCCGCCGTAACCGGTTGCCAGGATATAGCCCTCCACCGGTGTCTCTCCCAGAATCGGAAGGAAATCCTTTGGCTCCGCACGGTATGAAAGCCAGGATGATACCAGTCCGCTGTCCACGATTCCCGGTACCCTGCACTCTAACTGATCTAACAGGAAGTCAATGAAGTAATCATCGGTTCCGCCTGTGGCCGGAAGTTTGTCCGGATCCCACTGGCCTGCGTGCATAGGATTGCTTAAATCCATGGAAAGATGGGACTTGCAGATAAAGATGTTGTCTCCTGCGCGCAGGGCGTAGAAGGCCGGGTATTTAAGCACAGGGAAGGTATAGCCTAATTTCTTGCCTGGAGGGCATAAGAAGAAGGCTTCTGCCTTTGTATGCCAGATCGGCACGTCCATGCCTACCATCTCGCCGGTAAATTTGCTCCATGGGCCGGTACAGTCCACAACATAGTCAAATTCATAATCCTGTCCGTCATCTGTCTTAAGGCCTTTTATTTTATTGCCCTCTTTCAGAACTTCCGTCACCTTTACACCGGTCTTGATAACGCCGCCGTTTTTCTGCATCTTCTTTGCATAGGTGTTGGAGATCATGGTTCCGTCAAAGTATCCGTCATCCTGTGTGTAGCCTGCGCCCAGGATATTGTCTGTGGAGATGTCAGGAAGGATTTCCTTGATTCTGTCCTTGTCCGTTATGTACTCGCCTGTATAACCGGCTGCCTTTGCCAGGGCGATGCCTGTCTTAATGGTGGCCTCTACCTTCTCATCTGTTGCGACCACCAGAGTACCTGTTTTATCAAATCCGGCGGAACCCTTTTCTTCTGCTTCCATCTTTAAATATGACTCAAAGCCATACAGCCTTACGTCCCAATATCTGTTTCTTAAGGAATCGTCAAAGAGACATACGGTTCCAGCGGACTTTGCTGTGGAAGCTCCGCCGATGGTATCCTTCTCAAACACAATAACCTCTGCATTGTCATAAAGACTCAGATGATATCCGAGACATGTTCCGGAAATACCTCCGCCAATAATACCAATTCTTTTCTTTTCCATAACTTTACCTGCCTTTCACATTTTTATTTTTTTATCACAAGGTTTATATATCATCTACACGAAGGACTGTTTCCAGCAGCACCCTGCACCCCTGTCCGATATCCCGTCCCTCTGTAAATTCATATCTGGAATGGCTGATTCCCCCCACGCTTGGCACAAATATCATGCCTGTGGGAAAGACCGTTGTCATGAGCAGTGAATCGTGGAAGGCCCCGCTTGGGACTTTCGTGTAAGGAATATCCAGTTCTTTGACAGAGGCTTCAATGGCATCCTTCACCCATTCGGTCATGGGCGCCGGCTCATGGTAGGAGAACCGGTTAAAGCTGTATTCTTCCCCCATCGCCTCACAGATTTCCCCAAGGCACTCTCTCAGCTTCTGTTCTATGGTTTCCATCACTTTCTCATCCTGGTCGCGTATCTCCAGGTGGAAGAACGCCTCTCCCGGAATCACATTCACTGAGTTGGGCACCACCTTCATGGTTCCCACGGTTGCCACTGTAAACGGATTACCGTAAGCAGCTACGATTTCCGGAACCCGGGCCACGAATCTGGCCGCAGCCACCAGCGCGTCCTTTCTGTCCTCCATCACCGTGCTCCCGGCATGGTTGGCCTCTCCCGTAATCTTGATTTCAAACCGGCTCACTCCTGCAATGGATGTCACCACACCTACGGGAATCTGCTTCTTGTGAAGGGACGCCCCCTGTTCCACATGCAGTTCCAGGAAACAGTGCACAGAGTCTTTGGACCGTCTGGCATTGCCCAGGTCAGCCACCTTTAATCCGCAGGCCTTAAGCACATCCCCTCTGGCCTGTCCGTACATATCCTGGTCCTCCTCGCTGACATGAAGGTCCTGTCCGCACATGGCTCCGCTTCCCAACATTCCGCTTCCGAACCGGAAGCCCTCCTCATCCGTGAATACCACAATCTCCAGCGGATGGCGCAGCTTTCTGCCGCTCTCAATCAGTGTCTGGCAGACCTCCAGGCCGGCTACGCAGCCCAGCGCCCCGTCATACCTTCCGCCGTCCGGCACCGTGTCCAGATGGGAGCCTGTCATGATGGCAGGCAGTGTTTTATCCTCTCCCTCCAGTCTGGCAATCAGGTTTCCGGCAGCATCCATCTCAGGTTCTATTCCCAGCTTCCGGAAATAGTCCATGAAGATCTCCCGTCCCTTCCTGTCCTCCGGCGAATATGCCATGCGGGTGAATGTTCCGTCTTCCTGGGCTCCGCATTGGTACAGCTCTTCCAGCCGTCCGAGAACCCTGTCTAAATTGATATCCATTTAACCCCTCCTCGCTTCTATTCGTTGTCAATCTTGCACACACCGTTTATTTCTTTCCTGAACTTCTTATCTATATTGCACATTATAGATAATATTTTAACAGATTGCATCGGAGCAAACTGATAAAAATGGAGAGATAATTTATCTAGTCTGGATAAACTATCTCTCTATGGTATATTATAGGCTGAATTCTCACAGCCACAAACCCCTGCTGCTATATAAAATCCTTGTTGTAATTCTCTATCATCTTATACACTACCAGCCCAATCCGCACCGCCAGCACCTCGTTGGCATTGTCAAAATCAATCCCGGTCAGCTTCTCTATTTTTTCAATGCGGTAAACCGCTGTCTTATAGTGAACATAAAGATCCTGGGCCGTCTTGGAAAGGTTCAGATTCCGGTCCAGATACGCCCTCAGGGTCGTAATCAGATCATCCCTCTGGGGTTTCTTATAGTTATAAAGCTTCTGAAGCCCTTCCGGCACATACTCCAACAGCATGGAAGGATCGCTTAACTGGCACAGCAGCTTAAATATGCCCAGGTCCGCAAACAGCATAACCTGAGGGCCTCCGTCCTCCGGCGTCTCTCCCGCCACATCCACGAACATGAACGCCTCGTTGGCTTCTTTAAAGCTCTCCGGAAGATTGATGATGCCGTCCACCACTCTGCCTGCTCCCGCTTTGATTTTAAGATACTTGTTATATCTGGCCACGTCCGCCTGAACCTGTTCCGCTATCTTTTTGATGCTTTTGCGGTATTCCTCCTGGGTCTGTTCCCTTTCCACCTCCTGTATCACCACGATTTTATCGAGATCGTTATGTATTTTGGCTTTGGATATACGGCTTCGGATTAAATCGCTTAAGACATCAATATCTTTTACCTTTGCCTTAAAGTCTCCCCTGGCCATGCTTTCGTTTGTCATGCCGAATACAATCACACGGTAGCTGCCATTGATGTCGACCCCCAGCAGGCTGGTATTCTTCTGGAGTTCTCCCATGGAATGGATTTTTCCATTGAGAATATTGTGTATAATATCATTCTGGAACTTCTTCTCCAGCTCCGTCACCGCGTACTGTCTGGAAAACTCAAAGCGCAGGGCCGTAATGGCGCTCTCTGCAGCTATGCAGTCCATGGTCCCAAAGGGCTGGTTTAACTCTGTCACCACCAGGTATATCTTCTCCCGGAAACTCATCTTCACCTGGATCAGGCACTGGGGGACCTCTCCCTTCTGCCTCATATAGGTGTAATTGGAATAAGTGCCCGGATCAAACGGCACCGCGTCCCTGCTGACGGCGAACTCCCTTGGCGCCTGGTCCGTAGCCGCCAGGCAGGTCAGGTTCTGGTTGTACACGGCTACCGGGTTGCGGATCAGCTTGGAGAGCACATCCAGTATCTCATCCACACCTTTTCCTGTGGAATCAGGAGCTATGGCAAGGGCTGCGAAATTGTCGTGGGTCGTCTTAAAATACTTAAGCCTGGTAACCTCCTCGTTAAAAAGCCGTTCCATGATCAGACTCATGACATCCCGGAAGGAAACCTCGAACGGCACCTCCAGAACCGGAATGTTATGTTCCTGGGCAAACGCGAACAGCAGTTCAATCTTGGTGTCCGCATTCTCCACCTTCCTGCCCCGCTTTAACACAAGGGCACTGACACTCTTTCTGCTCAGCTCGTTAATATACGTGCGGAATTCATCTACCGTACAGGATCTGAAAGCATACAGACCTGTCAGAAGTACCTCCCCGCCGTCAATAAACTTTACGATGTCCGGCGCCTCAATGATTGTCACACCCTTAATTTCCTTGTCCAGTCCCCTGTCGCCTGCAAGTACCTTGATATCCTTCATTTCCTCTGCCAAAAGAAGTTCTCTTACTGTTAATCCCATCTTTTTCCTCACCGCCATCATTTGTCCTGCCAACACTACCTCCTAATTATAGCACAAACAGACACAGACGTATAATAAAATATCACGTCTGTGTCCTTTTGCTATTTATATGCTATTTCATGACCTTTTCTTTTGCCAGCTTCTCCATAACCACTGCTGCTTTGGCCAGGTCGCTGTACTTGGTGAACTCAACCGGGCAATGGCTCCGTCCGTCCTTGCTCGGCACAAACAGCATGACTGTGGGAAGTACCTGGCCGATTTCCAGGGCATCATGGCCTGCGCCGCTTAACATCCTCTTGCAGCTGTAGCCCCGCTCCCCGCATTCTTTCTCCATGATATCCAGCATTTCCCCTGAAAGCTCCACAGGAGTTATGGTCAGTTTGTTCTCCATGTCAAAACTGCCGCCATACTCACCAACCGCCCGTTCAAGAGCCTTTCTGATCCTGTTTGTAATATCATTTATATTGTCGTTATTTCTGGAGCGGATATCCACTGTGAACTCCGCTGTATCCGCCACAATGTTCATCCCGCCCGGTATGGTGTTCACATATCCCACCGTAGCAACGGTTCCGTCCGCTTTTTCCCTGGCCCAGTCAGCAATTCTTGAGATAACCTTTGCCGCCGCGTCCACCGGGTCCATCCTCATATCCATGGGTGTGGTTCCTGCATGGTCGGCCCTTCCGTGCACCGTCACCATGTAGCGCTGAATGCCTACGATACAGTCTACCAGTCCAAGCTCTGTGCCTTCCGTATCCAGGACCGGTCCCTGCTCGATATGCGCCTCCAGGAAGCAGCCGATTTTTCCGTCTTCCCAGACAGCTTCTTTGATCCGCTCCGGATCCATGCCGTATTCCTTCATGGCCTCATAGATGGATATACCGTCTTTGTCACGGAATTTCTTCATATAGTCCACATCCCTGTGGCCAAGGATGGCTCCCGAACCAAAATAGCCGGTTCCAAACCGTGTTCCCTCTTCGTCACAGAATCCAACCACCACGAAATCTCTCTTAGGTCTGATTCCTTCTTCTAAAAGGAGACGTGCCACTTCAATGGCGCAGATGACGCCTGCTATCCCATCATAGTCTCCGCCGTTATATACAGAATCATAGTGGGAGCCCATCATGACACAGGGTAATTCGGAGTCCTCACCCTTTAATACCCCAATCACATTGCCGGCAGCGTCTTCCCTCACATCAAGTCCGCTCTCCGTCATCAGCTCCTTTAAATACTCTACGGCCTTCCTGGCCTCTTTTGTGAACGGCAGCCTGGTGCAGCCGTTTCCCGGTGTTGCCGTAAACTGTTTTAAATGCTCCAAATCCCTGGCAATCCTGCCTGTAATCTCCTCAATCACCATTAGTAAACCCTCTCTATTCTTTTTTAGAAACCAACTTGGGTTTCCTCTTATTTCTTTCTGTCTAATACATATACCTTAAACGGCGAGTACAGCATAGCCGCCACCAGCAGGATAAATCCCAACAGGCATGCCCCGTCTCCCTGCATCTTAAGTCCTGTCAGTATCAGGGCAAAGGCCGCCAGGATGGCTGCAAAGGCCACTGTGAGCCTGCCCCCTTTTGTCTTGAAAAATTTCTCTGTCTCCATATGTCATCCTCCTCTGCCCCGGCACTGCCTGCGCGTTATGAAACAGCCACTGATAAAAATACGATAATACCGATTGCCAGCGTCATAATGGTCGTGAAGGGTATGATTCTCTTTAGCACCTGTCCCTCGCTTCCCAGGATTCCCGCTGTGGTAGTCCCCAGGATGATATTGCTGGGGCTGATGGCGCTTCCGATAGAGCCTCCCGCTGTCTGGGCTCCCAGGATTGGCGCCTGATTCAGATGAAGCAGATTGGCTGTGGTTACCTGAAACTCTCCAAAGAGTATATTAGATGACATATTGCTTCCGGTCATGAACGATCCCACCATTCCCACCAGAGGCGCCAATATGACATAAGTCTTACCAAGTACCCTTGCTATTCCGTCCGCCAGCACGCTGGTCTGCCCTGTTCCGCCCATGATTTTGGACATAATGACCAGACCGATGATAGCGATTCCCGACGGCATGGACATGGTTATGGAACGGACAAACACACGCTTTACGCCTCCCGGACGAATCCATCCGTGCCTGCCGAAATACACCAGCCCTGCAATGGATGACAGAAACAGGAACATACTGGCATGGGTAAAGGGCCGCAACGGCGAAAACAGTTCCGTAGCCTGGTTGACGAATCCATACCCCGTGGAAGTCTCTGGAAATGAAAATCCAATGGACACCTGGTTCAGGAAACGATTTACCGGAGGCACCACTAACACCACCATGGTAACCACCGTCAGCAGGATATAAGGCACAAATGCCTGTACCAGCGTCATGCCGTCCGGCGTCTCCTCCGATGTGCCTGACGCAGCACCACGGTCCATAATCCGGCTGTCCTCCACACTCCACTCCTGTCTGTACATCTTCATTCTGCCTATCAGTATCAGGGCCACCAGGGAGAGACAGGCCGGAAGGAAGCAGGCTATGGTTGTATTGACCCGGGTCAGAAGCAGTTCTCCCCCTCCCTGAATCAGGGACAGGATAAGGAGGGCCGGAAGTCCCTTCCTCACAGCCTTTCCTTTTCCGTAGAACCAGCATATCACCAGACCAATCACCACATTCCACATCCAGATGAACACACCTGCCCAAAAGGCAGCCGCCAGATAGTCAGGCGTACCGGGCACAAGTCCGGTGGACATGGCCAGGGCATCCCAGGCAGCTGCCAGGGTACCGAAGGTATTGCCCCATGCCTGCCCCAATAAAGGTATGATGACTGCGAATACGGGAACTACTCCAATGCCCATGAGCAGGGGAGCTCCCACTGCCACCGGTACACCGAATCCTGTAATTCCCTGGAGAAAGCTCTCCAGTATCCATCCCAGGGCCAGCACCATCAAAAGTTCATTGGGCAAAAGCTTTCTCATCCCGTTGCGGATTACAAGAAAGGCCCGGGCTTCATCCGCCACCTGGTACAGAAGAATCGCAGTCCATACAATCAGCAGGATAATAAGAGCGCTCCATATTCCTTTTGCACTTTCCGCTGCCAGCAACCTGATATCAGCTTTATAGAATACAATGCCGGTAATAATCGTAATGGCCAGCCCCACGGGGGCTGCTTCCGTAGCCCCCCACTGGAACTTAATCATTAACAGCAGCAGGACAATGATTGGCAGACATGCCATTATCCACATAAACAGATTTGTTGGTACGTTCATATTTTATCTCCCGATTACTTATGTATTACTGTCCCCGTGCTGCCGGCGATTCCTTCCGCCGCCTTGTCAAGCAAGGTGATAAGTGTACGCCTGCCTTCCCCAGACTGTGCGAAACGGATGGCTGCCTCGATTTTCGGAAGCATGGACCCCTTGGCAAACTGCTCCTGGGCAATGTACTCCTTGGCCTTATCTACTGTAAGGTCACTGAGCCATTCCTGGTTCTCCCTGCCGAAATTGATGGCTACCTTTTCCACAGCGGTCAGGATAATCAGGTAATCCGCCTCCAGCTCCGCTGCCAGCAGGCTGCTGGCATTGTCCTTGTCAATGACGGCGTTGACTCCCGAGAGCCTGCCATTGTCATTCACCACAGGAATACCGCCTCCGCCGCAGGTAATGACAATATGGCCGGCGTCCACCAGCGTCTCAATGGTCTTGAGCTCCCGGATTTTCATGGGCATGGGTGAGGCCACCACGATGCGGTAACCCCTTCCCGCGTCTTCCATGCAGGGAATCCCGTTTTCCATGTTTTTCCTTGCTTCTTCCTCGGTCAGGAACCTGCCGATGGGTTTTGTGGGATTCTTAAATGCCTCGTCCTCCGGGTCCACCTCCACCTGGGACAGGATCGTGGATACCTTTACATCCATGTTCCTCTTATACAGCTCATACTTGATGGCATTTTGCAGGTCGATGCCGATATACCCCTGGCTCATGGCCACACAGGTCGGCAGCGGTGTTTCCTTGTAATTCTCATAGCTGCAGGCCAGCTGGTCCATGGCATTCTGGATCATGCCCACCTGGGGGCCGTTGCCGTGGGTGATAATCAGGTCCATGCCCTGCTGCACCAGGTCAACAATCACCTCAGCTGTCTTTGCCACTGCCTGCTTCTGCTCTTCGATATCCTTGCCCAGGGCGTTACCGCCCAGGGCAATTACTACTCTTTTTTTATCCATAACCCCATCTCCCTTACATCTTAAGCTTAGTCCAAAGAGAACCCCAGTTTTTTCGCGTATGCCGCGATTGCCTTTTCAAAACATGCAATAGGCGGATGTACGGTGCCGGCCCCTATCTGTCCGTAGCCAGCCACCTTATGGGCAATTCCCGTGTTGATGACTGGTGTGATACCCTTTTCCACCACCAGTCTGGCATCAATCCCAAGGCATGTTCCCTGGAAGTTCCAGTTTGGTATGATAAAGTTGGGATTCCGGTCAATGGTGATCTCCGTCATCTCCGTGCTGGTACGAAGCGCGTCCTCGTACCCGCCGGCTCCCACGAATCTGGTAACGGCCGGAGCCGCGATCATGGCCATGCCGCCTACGCCGAAGGTCTCTGTGATGGCGCTGTCACCCATATCCGGGCAGGCGTCCTCACCGTCATAACCTGTAAAGTAGAGTCCCTGGGGCGTGTTGACAGGAGCGGTGAACCATTCATCCCCCATGCCGCTTATGCGGATACCGAATTCCACGCCGTTTCTGCACATGGCAGTGACAATGGTGCCGTCGGTTACCTGCCTTGCGGCGTCCATGACGGCCTTACCTGTTGCCATCATGATATTCAGGAAGAACTGGTCTGTATCAGCCAGGAATTTGATGACGTCATAGCGGTCCTTTTCGTCCATATCCATCTTGGTAATCACCGGGCTGACCTCTTTCAGGAAAGCCAGGGACGCCGCAATATTCCTCTGATGGAACTCGTCTCCCATGGCGATTGCCTTGGCTACAAGAGGATTCACATTCAGTCCGCCTATGGAACGGATGGCCCTTCCAAGGGTTGGTCCCAGCACATCCTTCATCCACAGCAGGCGGTCAACCACCTCCTTGGAATATGCACCGAACCTCAGCACCTTGCCGATTCCCTCATTCATGGTACAGTATGCCTCATTGCCGTCGGTCTGGTTCTCAACCACGAACACAGGCATGTTGGCGGAGGTAATGCCTCCCATGGGGCCAACGGCCTTTACATGATGGCAGGGAATAAAGGTCACTTCACCGGATGCAAGTATCTTTCTTGCTTCTTCCTCTGTAGCGGCCCATCCCTCAAAGAGTGCCGCGCCGACACAGGAACCCTGTACCGGGTCCGGCATGTTCTCAAACCGGATTGGCGGTCCCGCATGGAGAATCACCTTTCCCTCATTCAATTCTTTGATGACAGACTTAGCCGGCACCACATCCCTGATGACAGGCTGGCTGGCAACCACTTTGGCGATAACGGAGCGGTTGGCCTCATCAATATCCATTTCCCGGCAGCTTCTCAGGAAATTCAGGACCTTTATCAGTTCCACGTTGCCCCCGGCGGGCGGCGCCCAGTCATACTGGACCACGTCACATCCAAAGGCTTCTATGACCTCAGCAAAGCTCTTAAGGCCCACATTGATGACCCTTGGCTTCTGTGACAGAAGTTCAAGGAGTTTTTCCGATGCTTCCGTTTTCTGGATCCGGGCTGTTGTCTTGGGGCGGATTTCCTTCACCGGCTCTTCAAAGTCCAGACCGATGGCGCGGATTGCCGTATGTACAGCCAGCTTATTATTCTCACATACAATGACCCCTGCTTCCTTCAGTGTTTCCACGGCCTTGTCATAACCCTGGAAATCCCTTCTTGTCCCGCATACAGTGGCCACAAAGAATAATTTTCTCCCTTCCTCCCTGGCCTTGTCGCGAAGGCGGATAATTGCAGGGAGGAGGGCCCCGGCCATATCCTCATGGGAACCGTAACCCAGCATGATGTCCAAAAGGATAACGCCTGTGGACCCGTCGTCTATCGCCTCCTGCATGCACTCAATGCGCTTGGCAGGATCAATCATGGGATGAGGCTTGCCCTGGGTGTATACATCGTCTCCCAGGTCCACCACGATATGTCCGTCGGTCTTTAACATAAAACCTTCTGCCTTCTGGGGCGGAACCTTAAGGTTCAGGGCATCCTTGATTAACATGGCAGCTTCCCCTGCCAGGGTGCCTCCTGAGTAGTATGCCTTGATTGTCTTCTTTTCCTCTGCCGCGAAGAAGCTGGAGGAATCCACCTCCACGCTGCCCTCTGCGATATCCTGGCCCCTCACCAGACCCACGGCCAGGCGGGCGGCTTCATCCAGTGTATACGCATGGTAGAAGTTTTCCTCATGGTACTCCGGCTTCTCACCCAGGAACAAGGTGACAACCGGTTTCTTAAAGTTGCTCAGCCGGTCGGAAATCCTGTCCCTCACTGCCTTTGCCGGAGGCTTGGATATGATGATCAGCACTTTCACGGTATCATCCTTTTCCATGGCCTCAATCATATCCATCATGGTAATTCCGCCTACTTCAGTGGACAGATCCCTGCCGCCGGTGCCGATGGCGTTTTTAACGCCCTCTCCCAGACGGTCTATGATGGTGGTCAGCTCCTGGATGCCGGTGCCTGACGCTCCGATGATGCCGATGGGTCCCGGAGCCACGTGATTGGTAAACGCAATGGGCACGCCCTGGATGATTCCGGTACCGCAGTCCGGCCCCATAACAGCCAGCCCCTTTTCATGGGCCTTTTTCTTTAACTTAATCTCATCCTCCAGCGTAACATTGTCGCTGAACATGAATACGTTCATGCCCTCATCCAATGCCCGGTCAGCCTCCAGCGCCGCATAAGCGCCCGGTATGGAAATCACCGCCAGATTGGCATCCGCCAGCTTTCCCAGTGCCTTATCCCAGGACCGGACCGCCTCCGCTCCCTTTTTATCCGACTCTGAAGTGGACTGTTTCTTAAAGAACGCCTCCACTTCCTCCATGATCACGTCAAGCAGCCCGTCGTCATCCACATCAGCCACTACCACCATATCATTGGCGGACGCCTCCTCCAGCTCGCTGGTACTGAGGCCGCTCTGCCTGTAAATGTCCTTGTTGGCAGGAGTTGCCATCATGATGGAAACCTTCTTTACACCTTCTATGGAAGAAATCTGGTTAGTCAAAAGCATAAGGACTACAGAATCATGATAACTCCCTTTTTTTACTATGGTTTTTAACATACGCTCCCCTTCTCCTTATTCGGCAAACCTGTTTTTGTGGTCATATTTATCAAAGTGTACCTTATCGCTCTTTAAATACTCATAGATTTCATCAACTATCTCCACGCCGCCCGTGGCATAGGCTTTATCCCGCCTCATGACTGCGCGCTCACCCGGATAATACACCTTATCAAAGCCTTCTGCGGCCGGCATCTCTCCCAGCTCATCAAGCACCTGTGACATGGACGCCTTGAATGCGTCTAATCCCACGAATCTGGACGGATCCATGACAATGAACATCTGTCCCAGCTCCCTGCCTGCCGACAGGTCATGGTACATCGAACTTACATGCTTCCCAAAGGGAACTCCCAGAAGCACGCCCGAGAAAATGTCCACCATCATCATCAGGCCGTATCCCTTGGCGCCTTCAATGGGTACCAGGGCATTCACAAGGCGGGAATCCGTAACCGGACGTCCCTTGGCATCCACTGCCCATGTGTCGGGAATGGATTCATGCCTGGAGCGTTTGTCCAGTATCTTGCCCCATGCCTGGACCGTGGTAGCCATGTCGAATACAACCGTTCTTTCGTCAGCCGTGGGGGCTGCAAAGGAGATGGGGTTGGTACCGTAGTAAGGCTCTATCCCGCCGTACGGCACTGCCATCGGATCGGACTGGCAGCATGCAATCGCCACCAGATCCGCCTTGGCGGCCATTTCCGTATAATAACCAATGGAGCCGCTATGGGAAATGTTGCGGATGCCAACCACTGCGATGCCGGACTTCTTTGCCATCTCGATGGCCTTTTCCATGGCCAGCACAGACGCCACATATCCGCAGCCGTTGTCCCCTTCAAAGACAGCGGAACAAGGTCCTGTCTCCCTCCACTCAAACTTCGGATCAACCGTGATGCCGCCCTTGGCAATCCTCTCGCTGTAATACTCCACGCGCACAGCCCCGTGGGAGTGATAACCCCTTTCGTCAGACCAGGTGAGGACATCAGCCGTCATATCCGCATGATCCGCCTTCAGCCCCGCCTGCATCAGCTTATTTTTCATTAACCCCTTTAACTCATCATGGGAAAGTTTCATATCTGCACCCCGCTTCTTCTCAATATTCTATAACTGCACGTCTCTGTTGCAATCCTTGGAGTAAATATACGCGAAATCCTCTTCACGTCCCACCGCATAACATGCCTGCGGGCAATATGCGTCCAGGAACATGTAATCTCCGGCCTTTACCGGTACCCAGTCATTGTCAGCCCTGTACATGCCTTTGCCTGACAGGAAATACATTCCGTGCTCCTGGATATGTGTCTCCACGTAGCCGTGGGACGCTCCCAGCTTGAACTTCAGGATGTGCATGTTCATATCAAATCCGAAATTACCTGCTGCCGGAAGGAAATCCTTGATGTGGCAGTTGTCCATTCCCTCATATTCTGTCCAGGGAATATCATTGGCATTTCCCACTACCGTAAATGCGCTGTATCCCTCAATCTTCTCATATCTGCGCTTATATACATACAGCCTGGCTTCTTTGCCGCTCTTGTTTTCAAAGGAAACCTTAACGCTCTCAGGGGAGAAGATATAACCGCCCTCGGTAAGGCTCTCTTCCTTGTCGGCATTCTTGACAACCACTTCGCCGGCCAGTACATAAATGAACGTCTCCAGACCTTCACCGCCAATGCCGCTGTTTTTTCCGCCTTCCTTTACCGTAACCAGATAATCCGCAAAGGTAGCTCCCATGGCAGGTGATCCCAGAATGGTTACGTCGCAGTTCTCATAACCAGGGATGCTGTTCTTAACCAGACCGTCCGGTTCCAGCAGAACATAATTTTCTTTCTTGATTACAGAACGTGTTGCCAGTAATTCCTCTCTGTATCCTACCTGATCATTTAAATAACTCATATTTACTTCCTCGCTTTCATTCTTTGTTAAAGGCCTTTTTGGGTCAACTTTTTTATATTTATATTATTGCAAAACAACGTTCTTTTTTCAATTATGTATTTATGCAAATCTCCCTATGATTTTTATCCATTTTATACCCTATTGCTAATTTTTTCACATCCCACTTTTTTCCGGTCTCATGTTATAATATCTTTAAATATAACTTATCTATTACACAAAGGAGAACACCATTATGACGGAAAAAAGAGAGATAAACCTGGAACATCCAGCTTATCCAAAGTATGCAACTGTATATTCAGAAAAGGATACAGATGCAAAAGCCTGTATCCTTTACTTCCATGGGGGAGGGCTGCTGTACGGCAGCAGGGAGGATCTGCCCCGCAGGCATATAGATACCCTGACCCGGGCCGGATATATCATCGTATCCTACGACTACCCCCTTGCGCCCGCCGCCAGGCTGGATACCATAATGGGTGATGTCTGTTCCTCCATCACCCATTACATAAATCATCCCGAAATATACTGCAGACGCAAACTCCCGTTCTTCCTGTGGGGCCGTTCCGCCGGAGCATATCTCTGCCTCTTAGCCGGAGCCAAAGGTAACCTGCCTGCCGTGCCCGCTGGGATCCTCTCCTACTACGGATACGGATTCCTGTGCGACCACTGGTATGAGACACCCAGCGGATTTTACTGCTCCCTTCCGGCCGTGGATGTGTCCTGCCTGGAACAGGCCGGTGCTGACCTCCACACGGCCGGAAGCCTGGACACCCACTACAGCATTTATGTATATGCAAGACAGACCGGATCCTGGCGTTCCCTTCTGTATGAAGGCAGGGATAAATATTTCTATCTGGACTACACCCTGCGCGCCTGCACCGCCCTTCCCTGCCCCCTTTTCTGCGCTCACGGCACCCGTGACAATGATGTGCCCTACGGGGAATTCCTGGAGCTGTCAAACCGTTTCCGCCCATGGCAGTTCATCGCCTCCTGCGATGGCCACGACTTTGACCGGGATGAGGAAAACCCGTTTACGGAAAAACTGCTGGACGAGACACTGGCATTCCTGGAGGAGAACCTGAAGCTGTCGCCGGCCCAGTGCTGATAACTAGCCTTCCTGCTCCTGGAAAATGGTTCCTGTGCGGAATGATTTTGCGCTCTTCATGTTCTTCATCAGGAAGTAATACACAAGTCCCGTGGGAATCAGGCTCACATACCAGGACAGCTGTACGATGACCAGAGAGCAGAGGGAGCCGATGACGATGGCTATGATGGCCGCCCAGTTGATTCCCTTGAACACACCCTGCTTGTCATACATATGATTGATATTCAGCTTCTTTTTCCGGAGAATGTAATAGTCCACTGCCATTACGGCAAAAATCGGGCCCAGGAATGCGGAGTAGAACTGGGTAAACAGGCTTAAGCCCGCTGCCGAATCATCTGTCACCAGCTTCCACGGCATACAGCATGCCGAGAGGATTCCTACCAGGATGGTGGCGTGGGACCATTTCATGTGGAATGATTCCATCAGTACATAGGATGGCGGAACGATATTGTTCAGCACATTGGTTGTGACCTGGGCAAATGCAATAAACAGCAATGTCACTACTGTGAGGAACTTGCTTCCCATGGTTGTGGAGAACACCACAACCGGGTCGCTGTTGCCGGTAGCAGCCGTCACAAGCAGCCCGATCAGTCCCATAAACAGCGTTACAGGCAGAATGGCAACCGTGTAAATACTTCCGGTAAAGGTGGGTCCCACCTTCCCTTCCAGGTTACGGGAATAGTCGGATGCATTGATGATCATGGTTGAATAGATTCCCAGGAAGGAGGTGGTGGCTGCCCAGAAAGGCATGCCCCATGTTCCCTTGATTCCGGAGAACACATCATCAATCTCAGTTGCGAACTGTGTCTTGACCACATACAGCATGTAGGCCAGTATTGCGATGATGAATACACAGGAAATATTTTCCAGCCACTTGATACCCTCAAATCCCTTGATGGCCAGGGCAACCTGCAGCATTGTAAACAGGGCATAGACCAGGGGAAGGTTGCTGAAACCGAACAGGATGCTCAGACAGCTGTTGATGGCTCCCGCTCCCACCCAGCTCTGGAAACCAAACCAGATAATGGCAGGAATACCTCTTAACAGGCCGGGCACCTTGACGCCGGTGGTGCCGAAGCTGCTCCGAAGCTGTACCGTGTAAGGAATACCGTACTTATGCCCGCAGTTGCCAATGATTACCAGGGCCACCGCGATGACCAGACATCCGATAACCATGGCAAGGATGGCCTGCCCCACTGTCAATGCCCCTATCAGGCCGGCGCCCATGGAGAAGGTACCGATGGATACGCACCCTCCCATAAAGCTTGCCGCGTAGGAAAGGGGCCCCATAATACGTTTTTTTGTCGGCTGCAGATCCGGATCCACGTTCTTTACCAGTTCCGGATTTAAATTCAAATTTTCTACCATATTACTCATACTTTCTCCTTTTCCGGGGAGTGTCTGAAAATCACATTCTGTCAGCTCAGTCTCCTGACCAGGGTCCCCACACCTTTTTCTGCTGTAATCTTTCCGTCTTCAGCCACCACATTGCCGCGGATGATGGTGCATACAGGCAGTCCCCTGCCCTTCATTCCCACAAACGCGGAAATCTTGTTTACATACAGGAGGGATTCGCTTGTAATCTCCCACTCCTTTTCCGGGTCAATAATCACAAGGTCCGCGTCAAATCCCGGAAGTATGTCACCCTTTTTCCCGTATATGCCGAATGCTTTTGCCGGATTAAGGGCCATGGCTCTTGCCAATACCCTGGGATCCACGCCCCGCTTTACGCATCCCTCGTTAAACGCTACCTGGAAGCCGCTCTGGATACCGCTGATGCCGCCCCATACGTCAAATACATTCTCGATTTTATTTCCCAGGATCTCTTTGAATTTCTCATCGTAGGAGCAGGGAGAATGATCACTTGCTATACCGCTGAAGGTACCGTCCTCCACATAGGCCCAGAGACGGTCCACATCTTCCTTGGAACGCAGGGGAGGCGCGCATTTGAACAGAGGTCCGTTGGCAAGGACATCCTGGTCCGTCAGGCTCAGATAATGAGAACATGTCTCCGCCGTCACATCATAGCCCGCCTGCTGGGCCTCCTTTATCTTCTGGGCCACGTCGGGACTGCTCACATGGCAGATATGTACCTTGCACCCCGTTGCCTTGGCAATCTCAATCATATCCACCGTGGCAACCATCTCCGCAATCACCGGCCTGGAATCCAGAAAACCCTGCCAGTCCATACGTCCTTCTCTTTTCATCCTGGCTTCCTGCCATTTAATCATGGAAAAATCTTCGCAGTGGAAGCCGGCACGTCCGCCAAATTCCTTAATCCTCTCCATGGCTTCATAGGCCTGCCCGTAGTTTAAGGAGCTGTAATCAGGTGATACCGGTCCGATAAACGATTTGAAGGCAACACAGCCCTTCTCATGCAGGCCTTCCAGTTCGTCAAAATTATCCGGCACCAGGCCGCCCCAGAAGCAGTAGTCCGTATATGCGTTACAGTCCACCTTCTCCACTTTCCTGTCAAAAATTGCCGCGTTCGTCATGGCCGGTTCATTTTGAAGGGGCATGTCGATGATGGTGGTATAACCTCCCATGGCTGCCGCCGCTGTCCCATGTTCATAATCCTCCCGCCATTCATACCCCGGATCATTGAGGTGGGCATGGGTGTCAATGGCTCCTGGAAACACATATTTTCCTTTTGCGTCAATCACCTTTGCAGCCTCCGGCTCCTGTCCGGCCTCCAGCAGGGCGGCAATCCTGCCGTCCTTTATGCCGATATTCCCCTCTGTCACTGCCTGGGCGGTAACAATCCTTCCATTTTTCACTAACAGATCATACATAAGCTTTGCCTCCTATTTACTTCTCCAGGGAAGTTCCTTTCCTGAAACGTTGGCAGGACGGCATATGCTTCATGCAGAAATAATATACCAGTCCTGTAGGTATGGTTGCCGTAAAGAAGGATATGTCTACATTGACAAGTCCGATTACCGCGCCCACTGCCGTTGCAATGATGGCAGCCCAGTTGATTCCTGAATGGGTTCCGTTATCATCGTAGAGGTCATCCAGGGCCGCTCCTTCCATCTTTCCCCTGTGCAGGATGTAGTAATCCGTGATCAGCACGGCAAAGATCGGGCCAAAGAAAGCGGTGTAAATCTTAACAAACAGATCCAGTCCTGCCGCGGAGCTGTCGTTGGTCAGGATCCACGGACAGGTACATACAGCCAGGACTCCCACCAGGATCACGGCCGTCCTGTGCTTCATCTTAAATGCGTCCATAAACGCATAGGCAGGGGGCACCACGTTGCTGGCCAGGTTGGTGGTCATCTGGGCAAAAAGGATGAATCCAAGGGTTGCCACCAGCAGCACCTTGTTATGTACCATCTGTGAAAATGCGTTGATAGGGTTTGCAATCCCTGTTGCCGTGGAAGCCATTGCGCCGATAAGTCCCAGAAGGACAGTGGTTGGTACCATGGCAATAAAATAAGCAACACCGCGCTTTCCTACGGAAAAACCGCCCTTTAACTCTCTGGAATAGTCGCCGGCATTGAGCATAACCGTGGTGCTGTTGCCAAAGAAAGCGATGATGGCAGCGATGAACGGCATTCCCCATGAACCCTTCCTGCTGATGAGCTTATCACCAATCACGCCCCAGTACTGGGTCACGCATACAAATAACATATAGAGCATGGCGCTGACGATTACCACGCCGCCGATGTTCTCCACCCATTTGATTCCGTGGAAGCCCTTTACTGATAATATAATCTGGACCACCTGGAACAGTAGGAAGAACAGCACAACATTGTCATATCCGAATATGGCAATGGATATCTGGTTGATGGCGGAGCCGCCCAGCCAGGTCTGGAATCCGTACCATACAATAGCGGGAAGCCCACGGATCATAACCGGTACAATGTTTCCCTTTGTGCCGTACGCGCTCTTAAGCTGAACCGCATAGGGCGCGCCTGATTTGTAGCTGAAACGGTCATTTGCACAGATGCCGATAACCAGTATGGTGGATCCAATCAGCACCGCCAAAAATACCTGCATCAGGTTAAGCCCCTTGTCCAGCTGGGCAGACCCCATGGTCAATGTGCCGATGGAAATACATCCTCCCAGCCACAGCATCAGGTAGGATCCCCACCCCATAATACGGTCCTTGTCCTGAATCGGCGCCAATGAATCTGTTTGCTTATTTACTTCATTTTTTACATCGCTCATAATATCACCCCTTATTTTCTTCTCCTCGTATTAACAGTCATGTACCGGTGTCACGTATTCCCCGTAGCCCAGAGCGTCTTCCCTATAGGTTCCGCCGGAGGCAACCACCTTGCCCCGGATGATGGTGCATACAGGCGCGCCCTTTCCTTCCAGACCGTCGAAGCAGGATACATGCCCCTTGGTCAGCAGTTCATTCTGGCTGCATTTCCAGGCTTTCTCAGGATCAACAATAACAATGTCCCCGTCAAATCCCAGCTCAAAGGCCCCCTTCCGGCCGTAGAGGCCGAATACCCTGGCCGGATTGTAGTCCATCACCCTGGCAATCAGGGTGGGGCTTAAGCCCTTCTTGTTTACCACCATGTCAAACATCATGGGCAGGAAGAACTGGATGGAGTTGAGACCGCCCCATGCATGCCAGATATCCTTTGTGGAATTGTCCTTTTCCTCATCCGCAGCCGGTGAGTGGTCGCTTCCCACACAGGATAATGTGCCGTCCAGAACATAATCCCACAGCCGTTCCATATCCTCTTTCCTGCGCATAGGCGGCGTACACTTGGCCGGAGCGCCCTTCTCAAAGACAAAGTCCTCTGTAAACCCAAGATAGTGGGGACATGTCTCAGCCGTAATGGGAAGCCCTTCGTGGATGGCGTCCTTTACAACCTGCGCCACCATGGGGTGGCTCACATGGCAGATATGCACTCTTCCCCCGGTTGCCCTGGCCATGTCAATCACATTTTTAGTGGCAACATACTCGGTCCACACATCATGGGAATCCAGGAAATCCCTGATTTTCTCTTCGCTGGTCCTTCCGGTTTTTGCCTTTGCCTCCTTTTCCCGTTCAAGCACCTGACCGAACTCTTCACAGTGGAAACCGCACAGGGCCCCGTACGGCTTTAAGATTTCCAGAGCCTTTCTCACATTGCCCATGTTCACGGTTGGGAACAAATCGCCGTTAGGGCAGGTAAACCCTTTGAATGCAGCCACGCCGCATTTGTGCAGGTCCACCAGATCCGCCATGTTGTTCTTCACCGAACCGGGCTGATTGTCATAATCCCCCACAATACCGCCCCACAGGGCAAAATCCACATAGGAGTGCTTGCTGATGCGCCCCATCTTCAGGTCAAAGATTTCCTTATTCATCAAAGACGGATCATTGTTCAAGGGCATGTCAATCAGGCAGGTACAGCCAGCTGCCGCAGCTGCCCTGGAACCGGTCTCAAAGTCCTCCCTGTATTCAAATCCCGGTTCATTCAGGTGCGCGTGGCAATCAATGATTCCCGGATATATGTAGCATCCCTTTGCATCTATCACTTCTTTTGCAGCCGCCTGCGACCCCTTGGCAAGAAAGGCAGCGTAGACCCCGTCTTTTACCGCAATATCAGCTTCATAAATCCTGTCAGGGGTTACCAGCTTTCCGTTTGTTATTACTAAATCATACATTTTTTACCTCCTTACAGACTGTAAATCGTTGACCGTTTCAATACTTACGTTGTATTTTATTAGATACACAGTCAGAAAACAATGACGAGAAAGCGGGGAAAAATTATGTTTTTTTGTCTATCATGTATAAAACTTTATTATTTCAAATTTTGTTTTTGTGTTTTTTTCGATAATCTGGTAAAATTTATTGTTGAAGCATTGTTATAAGTGCAACAAACAGCATAGCACAGGGAGAAAGCAAATGTATCCTACCATCACCGCCATTGCCGCCTACGCAGCACAGCAGCTGGAGGAGTGCCGTCTTTGGACGGTCCACTCCGTCTACAAAAAAACAGTGAATCTTCAGGCAGGAGAGCGCCTTCTGGCCCTGCAGGCCGCATCCTCTCCCATGTCTCCTATCAGCATCATAACAGACATGGATGTCAGGGCTTTTGAAGTTCTACCGGTTAAACCAGGCCAGCAGGTGTCCATTGCCGGCAGCCGCATTATAATATCCTCTCCGGAGCACACAGTGTCTTTTGGGTGCCTGCCGAAAAAAGTCTGCTGCACCCGGTTAACCTGCCCGCCCGGGCCGTTTCCCTGCAAAGAGCTTCTTTCACAGATCCGTCAGGCCATCGCCAGCTCGCAGGCCGGCATATTCCGGCTTCTGTTCTGCGATTCCACGGAAGGACAGGCGATTACAGGCAAAGAGGAATACAGCCTAATTCTGGCCGCGGCCAGAAGCCGAATCCTCCAATGCAGCGAATGTCTGGAACAGCATTTGTACGGAGATGCTGCCAAACACCTGGCAGGACTCATTGGACTGGGAATAGGCCTTACGCCCAGCGGTGATGATTTTCTGTGCGGGGTGCTGGCAGGACTCATCCTGCGCGGAGAAGAAAGCCATCCATTTGCGCACGCTCTCTGCCAGGAGATAACTTCCCGCCGTTTTGATACCAATGATATCAGCCGCGCCTTTTTGGACTGCTCTGTGCAGCACCATTTCAGCCTGGCTGTCAACAGCCTGACAGACCTTCCCTCTGCCGATAGGATTTTAAACGTATTCTCAGCCATTGGGCATTCTTCCGGCATTGATACTTTATGCGGGGTTGCGTACGGGCTCTCCGCGGAGGTATAGGGATGGGGTTCAGACACAACAAAAGCGCAGGCTTCTGTGTCCTCCCCCCCAAAAAGGGGCATCACGACACAGTGCCTGCGCTTATATATAATCTATTATATTTTAAAGTTATTACCGCCTTGTAAGGATAGAATCAATCAGTCCATACTCCAATGCCTCCTCCGCGCTCATGAAATTATCCCGCTCTGTATCCCTGGCTATTTCCTCCTCGGAGCGTCCTGTATTCACCGCCAGAACACGGTTTAAACGCTGCCTGCTTTTCTGCATGTAATCCGACATAATTTTAATGTCGCTGGCAGGGCCCTGGATTCCATTTCCGTGTATGGCGGGCTGGTGTATCATGATTTCAGAATTGGGAAGAGCCATGCGTTTTCCATGTGCTCCTCCTGCCAGCAAAAAGGCCCCGAAACTGGCTGCCAGTCCAAGGCAGATAGTTGAAACGTCGCATTTAATATACTGCATGGTATCATATACAGCCCAGCCAGCTGTCACAGAACCTCCCGGACTGTTGATGTACAGCTGGATATCCTTGTCCGGATCCGTGGATTCCAGAAACAGCAGCTGGGCTATAATAAGGCTGGCAGAGGTGTCGCTGACCTCCTCGCCCAGAAAGATAATACGGTCCGACAGAAGCCTGGAATATATATCATAGCTTCTCTCTCCTCTTCCTGTCTGTTCAATCACATAAGGTATGGTGCTCACGCTGCAATCCCTCCCATTCCTCTGTCACAAACTCCATATATTGTAAAACAGGAAGCTTTATGCATTTGAATCCGTTTCTTTGCAGGCAGATAGATCCCCCGTTTTCTGTACGCTCCGGGCGGACATAAATATACCTGTTTAAATGCGAGAGAAAATGCCTGCTGGGACTGGTACCCGGCATCGTAGGCTATCTGCGTGATGTCCATATCCGTATCCACCAGCTTCTCAGCCGCCATGGTAAGCCTGCGCTCCTGCACATATTTATGAATCGTGTCTCCCGTCTCTTCCATGAATATCCGGTTCAGATGGAACCTGGAATAACCTGCATGCTCCGCTATCTGCTCCAGATTCAGCTTCTCCTCCAGGTGTTCCTCAATATAATCAATGACCTTTCTCACTGTATGCTTTTGATTCTTCATTCCGCCACCTCCTGGTCTGGTTCATTTTATTATAACAGGAGGCAGCCGGATTGTCTTAATAAAAAGTGCGTTTTGTAACGCAATAAGCCGGGGCAGGATTTTCGCAAATCCCGCCCCGGCCATTACCCGAACACTTAATATGGACTTTAATACAGCTTTGCACCCGCCGGAATACGGTCATCTACAATCAGGAGATGAAGTCCCTCATGTCCGTCTTCCTCATGAACCGCAGAGATCAGCATTCCGCAGGAATCAATGCCCATCATCTTTCTGGGCGGCAGATTCACAATCGCAATCGCTGTCTTTCCAATCAGGTCTTCCGGCTCATAATACTCATGAATTCCGCTTAAAATCGTGCGGTCTGTGCCTGAACCATCATCTAAGGTAAATTGTAAAAGTTTCTTACTCTTGGGCACCGCGGCACAGTCTTTTATCTTTACGGCACGGTAATCAGACTTTGCAAAGGTTTCAAAATCTACCATTTCCTCAAACAGAGGCTCAATTTTTACGTTGGAAAAATCAATTTTTTCTGCCGGTTTTGCTTCTGTTTTCACTTCTGACGAAGCTGCTTTTTCCACCTTTTTCGCTCCATCCGAACCGCCCAGTGATTTCATGGTCGGGAACAGCAGCACATCCCTGATGGCCGGTGAATCCGTCAGCAGCATGACCA